>QWCK01005545.1_pt1 | contig 11389 bp, 13 predicted proteins | sample 1972571 | NCBI WGS metagenome assembly QWCK01 (sample SAMN09866710, study PRJNA288562) | Human gut metagenome isolate term2_stool, whole genome shotgun sequencing... | isolation source: gut | host: Homo sapiens | place: USA: California | reverse complement strand
ACAACAACCATATTACTTTTATTGACGAAATAAATGAAGAAGTCCAACTTATGAGTGTGGATGAAAACAGAATAAGACAGCTTATAATAAATATCTTGGACAATGCGATTAAATTTACCTCAACGGGCGGTTGGGTTAAAGTTCAGACCTTTAAAGACGATGATAAATTCAGAATTTTAGTTTCCGACAACGGCAGAGGGATTTCAAAGGACGAGCTTAAGAGAGTAAAGGAAAAATTTTACAAGGGCAAGCACTCCAAGAGCCACTCGGGCATAGGTCTTTCAATTTCCGACGAAATTGCAAAGCTTCACGGCGGCAGTCTTAACATTTATTCAGAGAGAAACATGGGCACAACTGTGAGCATAGAACTTCCCATAGAGAGTGAAGAAGTATGAAGTATTTTAAAATAATTTTAATTACAATTCTATTAATTTTAACGGCAGGATGCTCGGCTCAAAATGTTGAAGAAGTAAATGTAAATAAGCCGGAACTTAAATACTCTATTTTAAAGGGAAAGTGGACTGTCACCAAGTGTATTTTCACAGACGAAAGTTATGTAGACAACTTTAAGTTTAAAGATTTAATCGGAAAAGAAGTGGGCTTTTCAAAGGACTATGCAGTAGTTTTAAATCAATATGTTAAGAACCCCAAGTACAAATACAGAAGGTTAAATGCAAAGGAGCACTTGTTCAGACAGTACAACATTGAAAATTCAAAAGTAGGCATTGGCGAAGAAACAGTTGATGTAATTGAAGTGTACAACAATGAAGAGTTCTTTATGGAGGCGTTAAAGCTTTCAAAGGACGAAGCCTTAATTTATTTTAGAGGATTTTTCCTACAGATAAGCAGAATTGACGAAGAGATTACGGACGACGAAATTGAAGAACTAATTGACGAAGCCAAGGACTTTGAGGCGGAAAACATATACTCGGACAACACCAACGACAACGGCATGCTCTTAGGCTTGAGATCCGAATCGGCGGGCTCTCTTGAAGAATATAGATACAAGACCTTATTTATAAAACTTCCTGCGGAGGGAGAGCCTGAAATAATTGAAAAGAACGACATAATCGTGCCGGTCAGGTCGGATTTTGCAAAGGTAACTGTTGAAAGAAAGTACGAAGACACAATTTATGACGAAATAAAATTAGAACCCTATAGAGAGACGTCAACAGGTGTTGAAGAAATACTGAACAATCAAAATTATTTGAAAAAAATAGACTATGTTTCCGCAGACTACATAAGTTTAGTGTATACAAACTTAAAGACCAATGTAGGATTTAGAAGGTTGAAGCTCTTGGACAATTTGGATTCACCTCTGTCTCTCAGGTTAGGTGAGATTATTCCTAACGGTGACAAAATTTTTCACGACCAGGCCCTGCCCATTTTGCAAAAGTCTCAAATGAGTAGCGGCGATACTTCAAACATCGGCATATATAGAGGCGAAGGATATTGGAAGCTTAAGGGCAGAATCAGCGACCAAAAGAGTTTAAGTTTTGAGGATTTTGAAATAAAAGCCATACTTCCCAAGGAGTTTGCAAAGCTTAACAGCCTGTCAATGCCATACCATGCCATTAAGGTGGAGCTTCCAAATATAAGAGATGCCTTTACATCATTTAACGGCAAATATTTAATTACATTGGAAGGGGACAATTTAAAGATTTATTCAATAAATTATGGTAAAATTAGTTTTGAACTTTTAAAGGAATATCCTCTCTTACCTGAGACGGAAGTGGTAATGAGTGAATGGTCAATCGGAAGCTACGCCGGTACCTGGGAGAGGATTTTTAAGGAGGAGTAAATGTCTAAAATTTTAGAAATATTTCAAGGACATACAACATACATGGTTATAGGCCTATATGTAATTATTGCCGCTATAGTAGTTACATTGGTTCTTCATCTGATTTCGGGAAGACTTAGATTTATAAAATATTTGCCGGGACTTGTACTGCTTTTCATCGGAGTCTTTACACTGTTTACAGTTATAAATGCACTCTTCGATCCGGAAAGTATTAAGGCAATAGTCATAGCGGTCTTGGGTATATCCTCCGGGATAATTTCACTTCTCTTTGCAATTATCTTGGGGATTATTTACAACGACCTTAGAGGACATTAATTTTAATTTTTGCGGGAGGCTCATTTTTTTAATTTGGGCCTCTCTTTTTAATGCCTCGGACTTTGTCTCAAACTCTTCATAGTACATTAGTGTGACAGGGGTTCTGCCGCGAGTGTACTTGGCGCCCTTCTTCTCGTTGTGAGTTTCAATTCTCTTTTTAAGGTCGGTAGTGTAGCCTGTGTAGTAAGTATTGTCGCTGCACTTCAATATATACGTGTAATATTTTTTCACTTTAAAATTTCCCTCAGTCCGAATTTTATCATGGAAGGCTCATAGCCCTTTTGCAATAAATATCTGTAAAGCTTTTCGTATTTTTTATCCTCGTCCAATACTTCGCTTTTTTTAATCGCAAGTGTAAGTAAATTTTCAAGATATATGTCTTCCGGAATTTGTTTCGCGGCAAGAGCTGCGGTATCTTTTTCAATTCCTTTTTGCATCAAGTAGGACTTAATTTTAATCGGGCCGTCTTTTGCAAGGTTCGCCTTGTCACTTGCATATGAAGAGGCATATGAAAGGTCGTTAAGATATCCTTTCTCTTCCAAGTAGTATATGGCGTCTTCTATTACATAGTCGTCAAACTCCAAGGACTTTAATTTTTGCTTCACCTGGTAGGCGGTGCGACTGTATGCCAAATACTTTAAACAAACTTCCAAAGCCCTTTGCACCTTGTCAAAGTAGAGTATGTGATCCAAGTCATCTGAAGTTATTTCTTTGCCCTTGTACAAGTTAAATTCGGCTATGGTAGAGTCCTTTATATTATATATGTCTACGCCTGTTAAAATTGTGTATTCATTTTTGCTTCCCGAGTAAATAATTTTGTCAATAATCATGGATACAGTATAGCACATAAAAGAATGTAACTTTTTTGTAATTTGTGTTAAAATAACCATAATTGAGGTGAAAAATGTTTGTAATTATATCTGAAATTTTAAAATATGTCTTTATATTTATTATTTACTTATTTATATTTAACATTTTAAAACTAATATATTTGGACATAAAATCTCTGGACAGAAAAGATAGCCAGATTGATTCGGCATACCTTAAAGTAGTTAACAGACTTGATACTTTAGATTTCAAAATGGATGACAACTACATATTAAAGGGAGATGTGACAGTAGGCAGATCTTCCAAGAACACCATTGTCATTAAGGACAAATTTGTGTCAAGCAGGCACATGAAAATCCATGAGGAAGACGGTAGCTACTTTATTGAAGACCTTGATTCCCAAAACGGAACTTATTTAAACGGTCAACTTATTGAAGACATTATTGAACTTAAAAACGGCGATACTATAGGCGTTGGGTTTATACAATTTATTTTCGTAGAAAAGGGGCAGTAAAATGTTAGGCGGAATGAGAAGTATAATAAAACCTAAGAACCTGTTGCTTGTATTTGACCTTCTATGTGTTATAGTTTTCTTTTTTCTAAACGACGCACACTTGGATAAGTATGTTTTCATGCTTATTATCGGTCTTATTTTAATTATTTATTTTTCAAATTACATTCTTGCGAAAATTTCCACAGGTGACAACTATATATTTTTAATTACCTCTATGTTACTTTCCATAGGGATTATAACTATTTTCAGAATTGATCAAAACTTAGGTATTAAACAAATTATTTGGTCCTTGGTAGGAATTTTGGTATTTTATTTGACTTATTTTGTAGTAAAGTACATGAAAAATTTGGAACGGTATACAATTTTATATTACTTGGCAATTGTATTTCTGTTGGGAATTGTATTTATCTTAGGTGAAAGGGACAAAGGCGCCATGAACTGGATTAAGTTTGGTGGATTTTCAATTCAACCTTCCGAGTTTTGCAAAATTATTTTTGCCTTCTTTCTTGCGTCTTTCTATGCCGACTTTTGCAAGAGAAAACACGTGAAAAATCCATCACTATTTATTATGGGAGCGGTATACTTTGTCTTGGGAATACTTGCAATTCAAACGGACCTTGGTGGAGCTTTTATGTTCTTCACCATGTTCAGCGGCATTCAATTTATATATGAAAAAAACAGAAAGATGATTTTCTTAAATATTATTTTGGTAATCTTGGGAGCTTTAATCGGCTACAAACTCTTCTCTCACGTGAGGGTGAGGGTTGCTATTTGGAGAGATCCGTGGGCTGACCCATATGACAAGGGAAGGCAAATAGTACAATCCTTAATTGCCATTGCCGAAGGAAAATTTTTCGGCGCAGGAATAGGCAGAGGACATCCGGAGCTTATAACCTATGCTTACAGTGACTTGATTTTCCCTGCGCTTTGTGAGGAAATGGGACTCTTTACAGGCATCGGAATTGTAATGCTCTTTATTATCTTTGTCTACAGAAGTATTAAGATTGCCCTGAATCAAGAAGTTTTATTTTACAGAATACTTGCTTTGGCAATTTGTCTTTTGTTCGGAGTGCAGTGCTTTGTAAATATAGGGGGAGTTACGAAGATGATTCCTCTTACAGGTATCACCTTGCCCTTTGTATCTTACGGCGGCAGCTCCATGGTATCAAGCTTTATTGCCTTGGGTGTGCTCCAAGTTACAAGTGAAGATTTAAGGAGAGGGTAGTATTATGAATCCAAAAGAAAGATCCAGAATTATTTTTGTATTTGTATTGGAACTTCTCCTATTACTTTCAATTGTTGTATATCTGTCTCATTTTGTTATTTTTAAAAGTGAAGCGGTTGCAAACAGACCGGAAAACAGAAGAAGAACTATTGCAAAGCAAAACATTAAGCGTGGAAATATTTTAGACAGAGACGGAAACGTCTTGGCATATACGGAAGGAGAAGCGGGAAACTATAAAAGGCTTTACAACGAGCCTAACATTTACTCCCACATTATCGGCTACTCAAGTATGAGACACGGCGACTACTTACTTGAGAGAAGTTACAGAGACTATCTCTTGGGCGAGCAACAAGTGCCTATTAAGGAAAAGGTCTTAGACCTTTGGAGTGAAGGTTTTGATCCTAAGAAGAAGGAAGGCGCCGATGTAATATTGACGACAAATACAGAGCTTCAAAGAAAAGCTTATGAAGAAATTTTAGATTCCCACGAAAAAGGAGCCGTTGTCGTATTAAATCCTAAGACAGGGGAAGTACTTGCAATGGCAAGTGCACCTTCTTTCAATGCAAACAATATTGACAGAGACATAAGTGTCATTACGGAACAAAATGAAGGGGCATTATTAAATCGTGCTACACAAGGCCTATATGCGCCCGGTTCTACTTTTAAAATTGTAACGGCGGCGGCTATTTTGGAAAATCCTCAAGTGTCGGAAAATTATGAAGACACCGGGGAACAGGAAATTGACGGCCGCAAGTTTAAAAACGCATCCAATGCAATTTACGGTTCTTTAAATTTAAAGAGTGCTTTTACTCATTCAGTCAACACATACTTTGTGCAAAAGACTGTGGAGATAGGACAAGACAATTTCGGAAGTGTGGCTGACAAATTTTATTTAAATCAAGACTTGAAGTTTGATTTGCCCGTTAAAAATTCGGAATTCAATTACAGCAAAAAATTGCCACAAACAACTCTTGCCGCATCAGGCATAGGTCAAGGAAACATACTTACTACTCCCCTTGAGATGGCAATGATTGCATCATCTATTGCAAATGAAGGCAAGATGATGAAGCCATACTTGGTTTCATCTGTAGTTAAAGGCAAGGATGTTATTTATACTCACACACCTGAAGTTTTGTCTGAAGCTACAAGCGCAAATTTTGCAAACCAAATTAAGGAATACATGATAAGTGTAGTAAGAGAAGGTACAGGCAGAAGAGCGAACGTAAGAGGTGTTAAAGTGGCAGGCAAGACAGGTACGGCAGAGACTGCAAGCGGACTCAATAACGCTTGGTTCGTCGGCTTTGCACCGGCGGAAGACCCTAAGGTTTGCGTTGCCGTTTTACTTGAAAATGTAGACACCCACGGAGGAGTATCGGCTGCTCCTATAGCAAAGGAAATTTTAGAGTACGCCGTTAAGGAGTTAGGTCTATAGTGTATAAAAATAGATTTGTTACGGCAATTGTAGCGGCTGCCGGCATGGGCAAGAGAATGCAAAGGAATATCGGCAAACAGTTTTTGACTGTGGGAGATAAACCTATCTTGGCTCACTCGCTTAAAAAAATAGAAGAGTGCCGGTATGTGGACTACATTGTCATTGTAATAAAAAAATCCGATATTAATTACATCGGCAAAATTTTAAATTCATACAACTTAAAAAAGCCTTTTAAATTAGTTTACGGCGGTAAGGAAAGACAGGACTCCATCTATGCAGGGCTTCAGGAGATGCCTCAAAGGACGGAAATTGTTTTAACTCACGACGGCGTAAGGCCATTTGTTAGAGAGAAAAACATAGAAAAAGTAATAGAGGCTGTAGATGTGACCGGGGCAAGTGTACTTGCAATTCCCGTTATAGATACGATTAAGGTTTCCTTAGGCGGACAATTTGCAGACTACACTCCCGATCGTAGTAAACTATATGCAGTGCAAACGCCACAGGTATTTTTAAAAGAAACTTTGTTAAAGGCATACAAGCAAGCCTATCAGGAAGAGTACTATGGAACAGACGATTGTTCCCTGGTGGAAAAGACGGGAATAAAAATTTCTCTCGTAAAGAGCGACAACTTTAACATAAAGATTACCACGCCGGAGGATCTTACAATTGCGGAAGCCATTATAAAGTCTCAGGAGGTTGAAGATGAGAATAGGAACGGGATATGACGTACACGAATTGGTTGAAGGCAGAAGACTTGTCTTAGGTGGAATTGAAATTCCTTTTGAAAAAGGGCTTTTGGGTCACTCCGATGCCGATGTTCTCATTCATGCAATCATGGACAGCATCTTGGGAGCTTTGGCACTTGGAGATATTGGTCTTTTGTTTCCCGACACGGACATGAAGTACAAGCACATTGACAGTAAAATTTTACTTAAAAGAGTTGTTGAGGTTATGAAAGAAAACAACTTTCAGATAGGAAATGTTGATGCGGTTGTTATGGCACAAAGGCCGAAGCTGAGGCCATATATTGATGAGATGAGAAGTGTCATAAGCGAAATACTTCTCACGGATATTAAAAATGTTTCAATTAAAGCAACTACAACTGAAAAGTTGGGCTTTGTCGGAAGAGAAGAGGGAATAGCGGCACAAGCCGTGGTAATTTTGGAGGAGATAAAATGAAAATTTTTATAGATACTGCAAATATTGATGAGATTAAGGAAGTCAATTCATGGGGAATTTTAAAAGGCGTTACGACAAATCCGTCTTTAATTGCAAAGGAAGGCAGAGACTTTAAAGAAGTCGTGACTGAAATTGCAAGTATAGTGGACGGGCCAATAAGCGCTGAAGTTATTTCTTTAGACTGGGAAGGTATGGTTGAAGAAGGCAAGGAGCTTTCCAAAATTCACAAAAATATTGTAATTAAAATTCCCATGACTGAACAGGGACTGATTGCAGTTAAAGAACTTAAAAAACTTGGCATAAAGACAAATGTGACACTAATCTTCACGGCGCCTCAAGCTCTTTTGGCTGCAAGTGCCGGTGCAAGTTATGTAAGTCCATTCTTAGGTCGCCTTGACGATATAGGTGCCGACTCAAGAAATTTAATTTACGACATACTTGAGATTTTGAAAAAAGGGGACTTTGATTGCGAAGTAATAGCCGCAAGTATTAGAAACGCGGAACACGTAGTAAGTTGTGCCACATATGGGGCAGACATTGCCACGATTCCATATAAAGTGTTAAAGGAAATGGTAAAGCATCCGTTGACAGATGCGGGAATTAAAAGATTTTTAAAAGATTGGGAAGGTGTTAAATAATGGATCGTAATTTGGCGTTAAACTTGGCAAGAGTGTGTGAAGCTGCTGCTATATCTTCCAGCAGATTTTTGGGCAAGGGAGATAAAAACGGAGCAGACGGCGCGGCTGTTGATGCAATGAGAAGAATGTTCGACACAGTTGAAATCGACGGCGTTGTAGTAATAGGTGAAGGAGAAATTGACGAAGCTCCTATGCTATACATTGGAGAACACATAGGCAAGAACTCGGACAAGGAATACGAAAAAGTTGACATAGCTGTTGACCCTTTGGACGGCACAACTTCTATAGCAAATGGCATGGCAAATGCCATCTCCGTAGTTGCAGTAGCGCCACGAGGATGCCTTTTAAACGCACCGGACGTTTACATGGACAAAATTGCATGTGGTCCCAAGGCAAAGGGTTGTATAAATTTGGAAGACTCTCCTACGGAAAACATTAAAAGAGTTGCAAAGGCCCTTGACAAAGATGTGGAAGACATTACAGTTGCAATGTTAAACAGAGAAAGGCATCAACCTATTATAGACGAAATAAGAAAGTTAGGCTCAAAAATTAAATTGGTTTCAGACGGAGATATTTTAACCGCAATTGAAACTTGCTTTGAAGACACGGGTGTGGATTTAATTATCGGCAAGGGCGGTGCGCCGGAAGGAGTTATAGCTGCCGCTGCACTTAAGTGTCTGGGCGGTGACTTCCAAGGCAGACTTGCACCTACAGACGAAGCGCAAATGAAAAGATGTAAAGAGTTCCACAACGACTTGGAAAAAATTTACACCATTGACGACCTTGTTAAAGGCAATGAAGTTGTATTCTCGGCAACGGGAATTACAACAGGTGATTTGCTAAAGGGAATTAAATTCTACGGCAAAAACGTAGCCAAGACGGAGACCATGGTATTGAGACTGCCAAGTGGCACAATCAGATTTATAAACAGCGTGCATAAATTGGACTCAAAGCCAAGCTATGCTAAATAAGAGGAAAGATAATGGACAATACAGATTTGCTTAGTGAAAAAAGCTTAGATGATATTAAAAAAATTGCGGTATCAATGGGTCTTTTTCCAAGTGATTCCCTCTCAAAAGAGGACTATTTAAACTACATTAAGGACGGAACTTTGCCCCATGTTCACTATTCCAAAGAAGAGCTCTCTCTTATGAATATGAATGAGCTGAGAACATTGGCGGAAAAATTTAATATAAAAAGTTCTTACAAGTACAAGAAAAACGAATTGGTGGAAATTGTTTCGGAAGCGATTGAAAACGCAAAAGAAAAAGAAGATTCTCCCAAGAAAAAAACTGTAGTTGAACTTCGCAAAGAAGCCGAAATGCGCGGTATAAAGACGCCATACAAGTACAAGAAAGAAGAGCTGATAAGACTTTTAAATGAATTGGATGTACTTGAAGATTCTGAAGACAATGTAGAAGCATTGGACGAAGATGAAATTGAATTCAAAGACGAGATTGAAGATGATAACTTTAAAGACCCGGAAATAAAAAACGTTGAGCCTACTTTTAAAGAAGATACGCAAGTGGGTAAGGAAGAAGTAAAAGGTGTACTTGAAGTACTCCCTGACGGCTTCGGATTTTTGAGAGTGAAAAATTATTTGCCGGGAGAAGACGACATATATGTAGCGCCATCTCAAATTAGAAAGTTCAGACTTCAAACGGGAGACATGGTCAAGGGAATTGCAAGAGAAACTGAAGGGGACAACTACAATGCTTTAATATATATAGACGAAGTAAACGGATTGGAGGCATTTAAAGTTGGACACAGACCGAATTTTGAAAGCTTAACTCCCATTTATCCCAAGGAAAAAATAAAACTTGAAAATGACCCCAAGGACTTTGCCACTCGAATGATGGATTTAATTTCACCAATAGGCAAGGGTCAAAGAGGACTTATAGTTTCCCAACCGAAAAGCGGCAAGACCACATTACTTAAAAAACTTGCCAAGTCCATTAAATTAAATTATCCTGAGATTCATCTCATGGTCATATTAATTGACGAAAGACCTGAAGAAGTAACGGATATGCAAAGGTCGGTAGATGGGGAAGTGCTTTACTCAACCTTTGACGAACAACCTAAGAACCACACGAGAGTTGCGGAAATGGGTCTTGAAAGGGCTAAGAGACTTGTAGAGAAGGGAGAAGACGTAGTAATACTTATGGACTCCCTGACAAGATTGGCTCGTGCATACAACCTTATAACGCCTCCAAGCGGCAAGACACTTTCAGGTGGTCTCGACCCTCTAAGTCTTCACAAGCCAAAGAGATTTTTCGGCGCCGCAAGAAATTTGGAAGAGGGAGGATCTCTTACAATAATTGCCACGGCGTTAATAGAAACGGGTAGCAGAATGGATGATGTAATCTTTGAAGAGTTTAAGGGCACAGGTAACATGGAAGTCCATTTGGACAGAAGACTTTCCGAAAAGAGAATTTTCCCCGCAATAGATATTTATAAATCCGGCACAAGAAAGGAAGAACTTTTATTAAGTCCTGAAGAGAAGGAATTTGCTTACGGCATAAGGCGTGCAATGGGCGGCAGCTCCACTCAGGAGATTACTGAAAAGATTTTGGAACAGCTCACTCTGTATAAAAATAATAAAACTTTTTTAGAAAATGTTGACATAAACGGTTTTTAATTGATAAACTACACGTGGTATGTTATACTGTAACAGTTAATTTATGTAATAGATAAAGGGGTGGAATTATGCAAAAGGATATACAACCTGAATTCAAAGAAGCAACAGTTACATGTGCTTGCGGTAATACATTTAAAACCGGATCAGTAAAAGAAAGTTTGAAAGTTGAGGTATGCTCAGAATGCCATCCTTTCTTCACAGGCAAGCAAAAGTTTACTGACCACGGCGGACGTATTGAGAAATTCAATAAAAAGTATCAAAGATAAAATAAGGGTTAGCGTTTGGCTAACCTTATTTTTGAATTAGGAGGAAAATTGGAAGAAAAGATTTATCAGAGTTCTTTTAAGACAACAATAGGCGGTCAAGCTTTAATCGAAGGAATAATGATGAGAGGTCCGGAAGAAATTTCCATAGCTGTGAGAAATCCGGACAATGAAATTATAATTAAAAACCAAGAGATTAATTCTCTTGAGAAAAAATATAAATTTTTGTCCCTGCCAATAATAAGAGGGGCATATAGACTGATTGAAGCAATGGTTATCGGCACGAGAGCCCTTACTTATTCCGCATCCTTTTATGACGAAGAAGAAGCGGGATACTTGGAGAAGAAGTACGGAGAGAAGGGTGAGAAAGTTGCCACAGGCCTTTCAGTATTCGCATCATTTATCGTGGCTATTGTCGTCTTTACATTAATACCTAATTTGCTCGCGACATTAATTGGAAAATATGTAGAGAGCACATTTGTCTTAAACTTAATTGAAGGTATTGTGAGGATAATAATTTTTCTCATATACCTGGAATTTACCAAAAAGCTTGAAG
>QWCK01005544.1_pt1 | contig 11392 bp, 12 predicted proteins | sample 1972571 | NCBI WGS metagenome assembly QWCK01 (sample SAMN09866710, study PRJNA288562) | Human gut metagenome isolate term2_stool, whole genome shotgun sequencing... | isolation source: gut | host: Homo sapiens | place: USA: California | reverse complement strand
ACACATACCAACCATCTGTACTAGGACAGGGTTGTTTTTAAATATACCGTCGGTAAATATTTTGCCGTAATTTACCTTTGGTTTTTTATCTTTTTGTTTGTCCATGATATCTCCTATTCTAAGCTAGAAAGTACTTCGCGGGCGTCATTTATACCTCTTAGGATAGTAGTTGTAGAAATTGTAGCACCTGTGATGCCAACTATTTCATTTTCGCCGCCTGCTTCGCTAGCTTTAACTTCTTGGTCCATATTTACTCCAACCATACCTTCTTTGAAGAAATCTTCTTCCATTTGTTGACCAAAGCCTGCTGACTCTGAATGGTTTAATGGAGCAAATCCTGTTATATTGTGGTCTTTATCAACACCTATTAAAAATTCGATGTCACCACCATAACCACCTGGTGATAGGATTTGGAAAACATATCCGTCATCTGCCTTATATACAGCTTCTACGGTATCAGGTTTTTCTACGTCTAGCTCTTCATAGCTATCTGCCTTATAAACTACAGCCAATGATTCTTTTAAAGCTTCTTGTTGGTGAGCCTCTATTATTGGTTGAGTTTTGCTGTTTGTAAAGGCAAGAGCTAAGGCTGTAACTGATGTTATAAGAAGTAATTTAATACCTAATTTAAAACTATTATTCATTTTTAGCTCCTTTTTTTGCCTTGGCCTTACCAAAGATCCTATCTCTAGTGTGTTTTTCAATTACAGGTACTAGTAGGTTCATAAGTAAGATTGAATAAGAAACACCTTCTGGGTATCCACCCCAAAGTCTAATAACTGCTGTTATAAAACCACAACCAATACCAAATACAATTTGTCCTTTTGGTGTGATTGGAGCGGTTGTATAATCTGTTGCCATAAAGAAGGCACCAAGGATTAAACCACCTGATAGGATGTTTTTAAGTATGTAGTCCATATCTACTTTTTCGCCAAATATTGCAAGCATTATTGTAGTTGTTAGGATAAATGCTAGCGGAATTCTTATATGAATAACTTTTCTAAATAATAAGTAGCAAGCACCGATTAGTAAGGCTACAGCACTTATTTCCCCAAGACATCCTGGCACATGACCTATAAATAAGTCCATAATTGTATAGGCTTTTGGATCAGAAATTGGTGTTGCCGCACTTACCATTGATACGTCACTTATTGTTTTAAGTGTAGCTACTCTTTCAGTTGGCACAAAGTTTGTCATTGTAGATGACCATGAAGCCATCAAAAATGCTCTAGCTCCAAGGGCTGGGTTTACGATGTTTTGACCGATACCACCATATAGCATTTTACAAATTATAATGGCAAAGATAGCACCAATTACTAGTTGCCAAACTGGAAGTGTAAATGGCACGTTGTATGCAAGTAAGATACCTGTTACAACTGCTGATAAATCTTTTATAGTATTTTCTTTTTTTAGACATTTATTGAATATAGTTTCAGCTAGCACACATGTTATTACAGATGCTAAGATAAGAACTAAAGCTCTATAACCAAAGTAGTAAACAGAAACAGCACCAGCTGGAATTAGTGCGATAATAACATCAAGCATGTCATTTGCTACTGTTCTTTTACTCCTTATGTGTGGAGAAGCTGTTACTAATAATTGTTTATTATTTTCCATATTTCCCCCTATTTTCCTGCCTGTCTTATTTGTCTCTTAGCAAACTTGATAGCCTCTACTAATGGTCTTCTGGCTGGACAAACAAATGAGCAAGATCCACATTCGATACAATCTAGTGCACCTTCTTCATCTGCCTTTTCAAACCTACCATCTAGGGCATGTTTATGGATGTAGTTTGGAAGTAAGAATACTGGACATACGCTTACGCACCTACCGCATCTAATACATGGAGATGGATCATCTATAAATGCATCTTCACTATCAAAAACTAAAATACAGTTTGTAGCTTTTTCTACTGGTTTATTTAGGTCAGGTTGGGCAATACCACACATAGGTCCGCCGTTTATAACTTTGGCTATATCTTCTGCTCCACCAGCTTCTTCGATAAGATCGTTAAAGCTTGTACCTATTCTTACTACCATATTTTGTGGATTTTTAACAGTTTTTCCTGTCACTGTAAGAATTCTTTCGTAGAGAGGTTTTCCCATGAAAAGTGCTTCATAAATAGCATTTACTGTAGAAACATTAGATACTACTGCTCCTACGTCCATTGGAAGACCACCTGATGGTACTTCTCTTTTTAGGATTGCATTTATAAGTCTTTTTTCATCACCTTGTGGGTATTTTGTTTCTAGACTTATAACTTGGATTGTTCCATCAAAGTTATTTGTCTTTGTAAATTCTGCTAGGGCTTCTGTCATAGATTTAAAAGCAGCTGGCTTATTATTTTCTATAGCAATTACACCTTTGTCAGCATTTACAGCCTTTAGTACTTGGATGAGTCCTTTTATAATATGTAAAGGATAATTTTTCATTATGTAGTCATCACAAGTTATGTATGGTTCACATTCTGCACCGTTTACAATTACAGTATCAATTGGTTTATTTGGTGAGTATTTGATGTGAGCTGGGAAAGCCGCACCACCCATACCAACAATTCCAGCCTCTTTAACTTTGGCTACAATTTCTTCTGGGCTTAAGTTTACGTTTTCAAGCTCTGTATATTCGACATTTTGATCGAATCCTTCTGTATCGATTACAACTGCCTTGGCATTTTTACCTGATGCAGTTTGAATATCGATGACTTCTTTTACAACTCCTGCTACTGAGGAGTGGATATTTGCTGAGAAGTTACCTACTGCAGATCCTAAAAGATCTCCTACAGCAACTTCGTCATTTTTCTTTACATTACACTTGCTTGGTGCACCTATATGTTGGGTTAGTGGAATAGTTACAAGCTTTGGAATAGCTGCAGTATGAAGACTGCTGTTTTCTGAAAGCTCTTTGTATTCTTCCATCTTAACACCATGGGCAAATGTCACAGTATTAGCTGCCATAAATTTCTCCTTCTTTATTTTTTTCTTCCCGATACTTCTATTATAAATTATATCGGGAAATTTCTCAATGGTTTATTTAAGATTTGATAAAATATCTTCAATAAAAACCATAAAGTTGTCAAAGGCTAGCTGTTTCAAATCAGCCATCCTCTTTTCACTAGGCAAACCATTTTTATAAAATTTCTTATAAACATCATAATTTGCATCAATTTTTGTTACGTATTGCCTAGTTTCTTCAAAAGGAATGTTTAAGTGATCTGGATTAACAGGATCAATAACCCCTTCTTTTATCCATTTATCAACATTCCCCACACCACCATTATAAGCTGCAAGGGCCAAGTCCCTATTATTATAATACCTATAAAGATAGTCATAATAAGCTATACCTAAGTCTAGGTTATATTCAACCTCAGATAGCTTGTCCGGATAAAATTCTTTGTCTGTAAGCTCTGCTGCGTGAGATGCAGTTTCATCCAAAAGTTGCATTAGACCCTTTGCACCTTGGTGGCTTTCTGCGTCTTTATCAAAGTCAGATTCTACTTTTATAATTGATGCTGTAAGCAACGGATCAACATTGTATTTTTCGGATATTTCATAGATTTCGTCTTGGTAGTTTATCCTTGTTCTTGATGTTTGGTAGGCTATAGCCATATAGCAAACCACAAACAAAATTAAGATTGCTAGAAGAATAAAACCTATTAATTTCCCAATCCATTTAATTACTTTCATAAATATTCTCCATTCTTAGGATTTTGACCACTTCTTCTTTTAGGTCTTCAAGGCTGGCATTGTTTTTTATAACAATTTCTTTTTCATCCCTAGGTCCCATTAGAGATTCTTGATTTCTAATTTTAGACTCAGCATAAAAATTTCCAATCTCATCTCTTTCGGCGAGCCTTTTGGCTTGGATATCCTTATCTGCTTCTACAAACAAGACAAGATCTGCTGGAAATCTTTCTTTCATCTGATAAAAAAGTGGAATTTCAATAAAAACATTTTTACAGCAGCAACTTTCGATTTCTCTTTCAATTTCGCTTACAATTATAGGATGAGTTATCGAATTTAACCTTTTCATTAAATCAGGTGCAGAAAATATCATCCTCGCAAGATGCTTTTTGTCAAGTACTTTTCCATCAAAAGCTTTTCTAAAGAAGGGATCAGCCTTAATAGCCTCGTAATTTTTGCCTCCCTCTTCTAAAAGCTTAGAATTTACGTCATCAGCACTTATTACTTTAAAACCAAGATTTCTTATAATCTCGCTTACAGCTGATTTTCCAGACCCTATTGTGCCTGTAATTACAATTTTATTTGGACTCATACATACTTTCTCCAAAACCTATGTCTACTAATAGATCTACCTTGAGCTTAGCTGCGCCTTCCATACACTCTCTTAGGATATCACGAGCCTTCTCCTTATCTTCCTCGCTTGCTTCTATGATTATTTCGTCATGAATCTGGAGGATAATTTTAGCATCAAGACCTTCTTCCTTAAGCTTGTTATAGGTATCTATCATAGCAATTTTTATAATATCAGCTGCTGTTCCTTGGATAGGTGTGTTTAATGCCACCCTCTCTCCAAAACTTCTGACGTTGAAATTCCTCGAAGATATCTCTGGAATATACCTGCGCCTTTTAAATAAAGTTTCTATATAGCCCTGACTTTTTGCAAGTTTTACAACTTCATCCATATATTCCTTGATTTGAGGATATGATTTCTTATATTTATCAATGTAATCTTTGGCTCTTTTTCTAGGAATATTTAGATTCTGTGATAGGCCATAGTCACTTATACCATATATTATACCAAAATTTACTGCCTTGGCTTCTGATCTTTGACGTTTTGTGACTTCATCAAGAGGAGTATGAAAAACTTCTGATGCAGTTTGAGTGTGAATATCTATGCCCTTGTTAAAGGCGTCTTGCATATTTTTATCATCTGACAAACTCGCTAGAATTCTTAGCTCAATTTGTGAATAATCAGCATCAATTAAAACCTTGCCCTTATCTGCTTTGAAGGCTTTTCTAATAGCTCTTCCGTCATCTGTTTTTATTGGAAGATTTTGAAGATTTGGCTCTTGGCTTGAAAGCCTGCCTGTAGAGGCTATATTTTGTCTGAAGGTAGATCTAATTCTTCCATCTTCATCAATAGAATTTTCAAGCCCCTCGATATAGGTAGAACGAAGTTTATAAATTTCTCTGTATCTTTCAATTTTTTCTATGATTGGATGCTTATCTCTAAGCTTATCTAAGACTTTAGCATCTGTTGAAAAACCTGTTTTAGTCTTTTTAATAACTGGAAGTTCTAGGTCCTTAAATAAAACTTCTCCAAGTTGCTTGGTAGAATTTATATTAAATTCGCTTCCAGCAAGGTCATATATTTCTTGGGTGATTTCTTCAATTTGCTCATCTATATCAGCCTTAAGTCCTTCTAAGATTTCCCTGTCTGTACCAAATCCAACTATTTCCATAGAAGCAAGGACTCTCGCAAGTTTCTTTTCTATATTGTCATATAGATCAATCATCTCATATTCAGCTAGATTTTTAAAGACTTTATCCTTAGCATCTTCTATAGCGTTTACCTTACTTGCAAGTAAAAGTGCTAGGTCACCTTGGTTAACATCAGCGTATTTTTTAGTCTTTGCACCCTTTCCAATAAGGCTCTCTTCACTATCAAGTTCGTAAGATAAATAAGTCTGACTTAAAAGTTTTAGGTCATAAGAAGACCTAGATGGGTCAATTAAATAATGCATTAGCATCAAATCATCATATGGACCTTCTAAATCTATATTTTCCTTATCTAAAAGTACCATTTCTTCTTTTATATCAAAAGAAACCTTATTAATCTTTTCATCTTCAAAAACTTCTTTTAATAGGACAAGATCTTTAGGTTCCACTATATAGACATCAGCGTCCTTAGTCTTAATTCCAAGCCTAAAAATTTCTGAATGTATATAATTATCCCCATCATAAAGGGACTTAAAGAAAAATTCCTTAGTCTTTTTTATAGACTCGATTAAACCTTTCAGATCATCACCAGTTTTATAAGAAAATTCCTTGCTCTCTATCTCACCTTGACCACCTTCGAGCTCATCTAAAAATTTATTGAAATTGAGTTTAGAAAATTTCTCCCTAAGACCTTCTATATCGACCTCTCCAAGAGTTAGTTCGTCATATTCAAATTCAACAGGGGCGTTTGTCACAATTGTCCCTATTTTTTTAGACATATAGGCAATGGCTTCGCTATTTTCGAGATTTTCTTTAGTTTTTTTCCCGGTAATCTCATCGAGATTGTCATAAAGATTTTCAATAGATCCATATTTTCTAATAAAATCAAGGGCACGTTTTTCGCCAATACCGTCAACCCCAGGTATATTATCAGACTTATCTCCCATTAGCCCTTTGACATCAATAAGCTCTCTAGGAGTAAGACCGTATTCTTCCTTGATTTTCTCTACTGTGTATTCTACAGTATCGGATACGCCTTTTTTTGTAAGATAAACTAAAATATCTTCATCAACAAGTTGAAGGTAATCCCTATCTCCGGTAATTAATACAGCCTTATCACCAGCTTCCTTAGCCATTCTCGCATAGGTTCCAACTATATCATCCGCCTCAAAACCATCAAGATCGGTATATTTAACCCCCATAGAATCAAGGACATCTTTTAAAATCCCAAACTGATAGGAAAGCTCATTTGGAGTCTTATCCCTATTAGCCTTGTAATCAGCGTACTCATCGTTTCTAAAAGTCTTAGATGACCTATCAAAGGCCACAAGGACATAATCAGGCTTGTATCTATCGAAGGCATTTTTATACATGGTCAAAAATCCATATACGCCATTAGTCATAACTCCGTCATTGTTGGACAAATTTGGCAGGGCAAAAAAGGCCCTATAGATCAAACTCGACCCATCAATTAACATTACAGTTTTCTTCATTATATCTCCTTAACTATCAAAATAGTTTTAAAATCCATTCCTACCTTATAGTATAACTTATATTGGAAAATTTTTAAAGAAAAAAAGGAAACATCTACCAATGTTCCCTTAAAAAATTCTATTAATCTTTAAACTTTTTCTCGATTCTTGGGATATTATCTGTATCTACCCATTCTTCAGAATATCCACAGCTAGCGCAAAGATACCTATCAACAGGGACAGCAGACATTATAGTCATACCAACCATAATATTATTACCCCATCCATAAATTCCAGCATGGCCAGGAACTTTGATAATATCACTTAACCCACACTTTGGACATTTATTAGTATTTTTCATAAAATAAATTCCTAGATATTAAAGCATACTTTACTAGATACTAAAGTCTCCTTTAAGGGGCCCTTAAACGAGGCTTTAAGCAGGGTATTAAAGCAGACTTTAAAGAGAATAATATAAATATGAATATTATAAAGTTAATATAAGTATAGCAAAGAACCATACGTATTTTAAAAAATTATCACGTAGGTAACTTGTTGGTAACAATTTACTAAACTCAACTTCAATAATACTATAGATCGCTTAAATAAACACAAAAAAGCGCTGGATTACCAACGCTTTTTTCCTCTATGGTGCCGGTGGTGGGACTCGAACCCACACGCCCCGGAGGACAACAGATTTTGAGTCTATCTCGTCTGCCAGTTCCGACACACCGGCATAAATTGCTTACCGATACATTATATCACAATTTATGCCCAGTGTAAATTATATTTCTTTTTTATTTCCCTATATTTTGATGAATTATATATCTTTATGGCGAAAATTCCTATTAATATCCCAAATATAGCTCCTGCTAGGACATCTGTTGGAAAATGTACGTAAAGATATAACCTTGATAAACCAATTAAAACAGCTAATAGGTCTGTAAAAATTATTAGTGGTTTATTTTTATTTAGTAAAGTTACTATTGTTGCAAAGGTAAAGGCATAGGATGTGTGGCCTGATGGAAAAGAATTATCTGATAATTTGTGGACCAAAAGATCAGTAAATTTCGCCACTTCATAGGGCCTAGGTCTTGCTACTAGATTTTTTACTAATAAATTTACTAGCAAAATATTTAGGATAAAGGCTATGACCATAATTTTGCCTTGCCTTTTCAATTCCTTTGTTGATAAAAATATAAATATAAAGGCTATCCATATTAATGAAAGATTACCCGCAGAAGACATTGTTAGCATAAACTTATCTAGGGGCGTTGATCTCAAATTTTGGATGGCATTTAATATGCTTAACTCAAAATTTGTCATTAATTTACTCCAGTATTCGCAATATCTAGAGTCATATCGTGAGCTTGTTTTATCCTAGCTCTTTGATTTTCATTTACTAAATCGTAGTATTTTCCACCTTCAAGGAAGTCTTCTGTTAAATGATTTTTTATGCTTATTCCATATTCAGTATGGTAAGTTCCTACCCAGATTGGATGGAATTTAAGGTCGGATATTTTTTTCTTGCCGTTTGTTAAATCTTTTTCCAGGTCAATTTCAAGAGCGAGAGAATGTTCCACTCTGATATCCTTATTATTTTCATAGTTTTGGAAGGAAATGAAATTACCTAGGGCATAGGCTATTAGCCCTTCCCTACCATCTTTTGTTTCGTATATTTCAACTGGTTCTACCACGTGTGGATGGTTGCCTATTACGAGGTCTGCCCCCCAGTCGATCATCTTTCTACCTAGGCTTATTTGAGCTTCATTTGGCATTGATTGATATTCTACACCCCAATGTGGGTAGATAACTATAAAATCTGCTCCTTGAGCCTTTGCCATTTTTATATCCTTTTTTATTTGTTCTTCATCTGTTAGGTAAGAAAGATTCTCCACTTCTTCTCTAGGTATTACTAAATTTTCCCTGCCATTGCAGCCGTAAGTGTAGGCTAAAAAGGCAAATTTAAGTCCTTTTACTTCCTTATATAAAATCCTTTCAGTCTTATCTTTAAAAGACCCCACGTAGTCAAGACCAGCCTCTTTAGCCTTATCCATTGTAGATAAAACTCCTTCAAGTTCTGTATCCATAGAATGGTTGTTGGCGGTAGAAACTATATCAAAGCCAGTATTCTTAATATCTCTTAAATATGCTGCTGGTGCATTAAACCTAGGAAAACCTGCATAAGGTAGGTTTGGATTTGTAGTTGTTTCGTAGTTTCCGATAGCAATATCAGAATCTTCCACAAAGTCTTTCAAGTAAGTAAACTGATCAGAAAAATCATACTCTCCACCGCCCTTGTTGTAGGCATATTGGATCTGCACCATATGAGCCATGATGTCACCAAAGGCTTTTAATTTAACTTTTTTGATTTTTGGTTTTTCTTTTTCTTTTTTAGCAAGCTCTGCCCTAGCTTTTTCTTCTATAGCTTTTTCGCTTGTTTCTTTATTTGCTTTGAGATTTTTTTCTCTTGCTTTTTCTTCGGCAAGTCTTTTTTCTTCTTCTTTATTCTTTTGGTAGGTATCAAGTCTAGTTATTAAATCTGAAACACTTTTTATTGATATCTCTTCACTATCTTTATTATTTGAACAAGACACAAGGCCAAAAACCATAATTAGGCTTAAAATTAATCTTAAATATTTTTTTCTCATAAAACACCTCAGTTATATATATTATACTAATTAAAGAAAATATTCATCTTTTATTTATAAAAGAATGAAAGATTTTTCAAAAATCATATAATTATATAGAAATTAAAGGAGTTAATATGAGTTTTAATGATCAATTTGATATAGAAATAAAAGAGATAGATGAAGATAATTTGATTTTAAGATGCAAAATGGAGGAAAATTTTCTAAATGAAATAAATACTGTCCATGGTGGTGTAATAATGACCCTAGCTGATGACGCTTCAGGATTTATTGCATCTGCCAAGAAATACACCGCACCAACTCTTTCAATGACTACCCACTTCCTAAGACCTTTAATGGACACAAGTTACATCTATGCCAAGGCTAAGGTAATTAAAAGAGGATCAAGGATAATCACTGTGGATTGTGAAGTCTACGGCGATGACGAAAAGATTGCAGCTATCACTAGATCTGAGTTTGCTATAATAAACTCAAAATTAAGTGAAAGCTCTAGTGGTGATATGGCCTATTCTAAAGGCAAGTATAAAACATTTTGAGATAAAAATAAGTAGGAATAAATGAGGAAAATTTTATTTATTATAAATTCCAAAGCTGGAAAGACGGAATTTAATATAAGAAAAGAAGATATAGAAGAAACTTTCAGAAGGGCAGGAAGACTTTCTGAAATAGAGGTCGTTTATACCAAATATAAAAATCACACAAAATTTTTAATAGATGCCTTTGACACCCTTAAATATGATGAGAAAATTGTAATAATATGTGGTGGAGATGGGTCTTTAAATGAGCTTGTAAATGTGGCCTACGGCAAAAATATGACTTTAGGTCTTATTCCAACAGGAACAGGAAATGACTTTGCAAAAAATTTCAATTATGCAAATTTTACTCTAGATTCTCTTTTGCATTTTAAAACTAAAAAAATCGACTTGATTAAAGTTAATGACTTTTATTCTATAAACGTGACAAGCCTAGGTTTTGACACCCAGGTCTTGAAAAGAGCTTACGATTACCTAGAAAAAAATCCTAAACTAGGCAAAAAAGCCTACGTTCTTGCAGTTTTTAAGTCATTAAATAAGTTAAATTGTGAAAACCTAGATTTAAAACTAAAACTAATAGATGGATCAAATTTTGAAATAAGTGGCGAATATTTAATATCTGCCATATGCAATGGTGGCTATTACGGATCAGGTTTTAACCCGGCTCCAGAAGCAAAGATAGATGATGGGTACCTAAACCTACTTTTAGCAAACAAAATTCCCCTCATAAAGTTTTTACCACTAATAAAAAAATACAAGGAAGGTCGCCATAGAGATAGCAAGTTAATCAATGAAATAAAAGTTAAATCAGGAACAATAAAATCAAAAAATAAATTCATAGCCAATGCTGATGGAGAAATCTTTGAGGCAGACGAAATCAAATTTGAAGTCTTGCCAAAAGCTTTAAATTGGGTGATATTTGATTAAGAAAAGTTGAGGTTTAGAATTACTAGACCTCTACTTTTAATTTACGACAATCAATTAAAGGCAGGTTGATAAAATAACCACCTGCCTATCTTAGATAAATATATTCTTAAATTCTTACTTTTATAACCATCAAATCGCTATCCTCTAGAGCCTTGAGAGCATGGGTTTCATTAGGTTCCATAGTAATTATATCACCTGGGATTATTATCTGGTTTTCGTTCTCTCCCTTAAAATCTACCTTGCCCTTATAAATTACAACTACTACACTTTTATCTGACTTGTGACTTGGTATTTCTTCGCCCTTTTTGATTTGTAGGTGGGTTATTTGTAAATTATCCTCATCCACCAAATGCTCAAATTTGCCGTCTAAAATATTCGCACTTATTTTTTTCATATTTTCTCTCCTTGTT
>QWCK01005543.1_pt1 | contig 11392 bp, 14 predicted proteins | sample 1972571 | NCBI WGS metagenome assembly QWCK01 (sample SAMN09866710, study PRJNA288562) | Human gut metagenome isolate term2_stool, whole genome shotgun sequencing... | isolation source: gut | host: Homo sapiens | place: USA: California | reverse complement strand
AGGGTTGGGCTGTTCGCCCATTAAAGAGGTACGCGAGCTGGGTTCAGAACGTCGTGAGACAGTTCGGTCCCTATCCGCTGTGGGCGTTGGAAATTTGAGAGGAGCTATCCTTAGTACGAGAGGACCGGGATGGACATACCTCTGGTGCACCAGTTGTTCTGCCAAGGGCATAGCTGGGTAGCTACGTATGGAAGGGATAAGCGCTGAAAGCATCTAAGTGCGAAGCCCACCTCAAGATTAGATTTCCTCCGAAAGGTAAGACCCGTGGGAGACTACCACGTTGATAGGTCGGAGGTGTAAGTGCAGTAATGTATTTAGCTGACCGATACTAATAGGTCGATAACTTGACCAAATGGTTTAGGAGAAACACTTAAGTGTTATTCAATTTTGAGGGTACAAACCTCTATATCCGGTGACAATAGCGAGGAGGATACACCTGTTCCCATCCCGAACACAGTAGTTAAGCTCCTTTGCGCTGAGGATACTTGGTGGGAAGCTGCCCGGGAAAGTAGGTCGTCGCCGGTTTTTATTTAATCAAAACACCTGTCAAACAAAATGCTTGACAGGTGTTTTTCTCTATGTTATATTATATCGGTATGAAAAATGACATTGATAATATTGAATATGCAAGTCTTCTTTATGACTTTTACGGTAAATTGCTTGATGACGGAAAGCGAGAGATAATGAGATTATATCACGATGAGAATTTATCACTTTCCGAAATTTCGCATGAGATGGGATTAACAAGGCAGGCAGTACATTATAATTTGAAGAAGGCGGAGTCAGAGCTTAGTAAATATGATAATTCCTTAGATCTTATATCTACATATCTTAATAACGTAAAGAGGCTTGATATAATTAACAAATACATTAAATATATATTATCCAATGAAGATATAAGCAATAGCTCTAGAGATAAATTACATACAATTCTTAGCATAGTAGATGAAATGGCGGAATAAATAGTGGCATTTGAAGGTTTAGCGGAGAAATTACAGAATACATTTAGAGGTCTTTCAGGAAAAGGCGTTATAGGAGAGAAGGATATTGACGCGGCGATGCGTGAAGTAAGACTAGCACTTCTTGAGGCTGACGTTAACTTTAAGGTTGTCAAAAATTTTGTAGCAGATATTAAGGAAAAAGCTTTAGGTGAAGAAGTAATGAAAAGCTTGACCCCAGGTCAGCAGGTTCTCAAGATAGTCAAGGAAGAACTCGTTGAAATGATGGGAGGGTCAAACAGCAAATTGACATATTCCCCAAGCGGATTCAGTACATATATGCTCGTTGGACTTCAGGGTACAGGTAAGACTACAACATGCGGAAAGCTCGCCTCATATCTAAAACAGCACGGTAAGAAACCTATGATTTGTGCTTGCGATGTTTATAGACCAGCTGCTATAGACCAGCTTGAAATAGTAGGAAAAGCCGTAAAGACAGAAGTGTATTCGAATAGAAATACCAAGGATGTTGTTTCAATAGCTAAGGAAGCGAAGAAGACAGCAGAAATTAAAGGATATAATGCTCTCATAATAGATACTGCAGGAAGACTTCAGATAGATGAAAATCTAATGGATGAATTGGTCCGCCTAAAGAAAGAAATAAGGCCACATGAGATATTACTCGTTGTCGATGCACTTACAGGACAGGATGCAGTCAATGTCTCAGAAGGATTTAATGAAGCGCTTGGAATTGATGGAATAATCATGACCAAGATGGACGGAGATTCCAGAGGTGGTGCTGCTTTATCAACGAAGGCGGTTACGGGAAAACCTATCAAGTTCATGGGAACAGGTGAGAAATATGATTCACTTGAACCTTTTTATCCGGACAGAATCGCATCTAGAATTCTTGGAATGGGAGATGTCATGAGCCTTATAGAAAAGGCAGAGGCCTCATATACCGATGAAGAAGCTGAAAAAATGGCGGAAAAATTCAAGAAGAATAAATTCGATTTGAACGATTTCCTAGAACAGATTGCACAGCTTAATAAAATGGGTGGAATTGGCAAAATCTTAGATATGATACCGGGTATAGGACAGGCACAAAAGAACCAGATCGATCTTGACAAAAGCGAGAAAGAATTTGAATCTATGAAAGCCATAATTCAGTCGATGACTATAGAAGAGCGAAGCGATCCTGGAATTCTCAATGCCGGAAGACGTAAGAGGATTGCAAAGGGAAGCGGACACAGTGTTTCCGACATTAATAAACTCATCAAAAGATATAACGAAATCAAACAGATGATGAAGAAGATTAACGGAAATCCATCAGCATTAAAGCGAAATAAGATGTTTAGAGGGCTTTTCTGATAAATGATTTGATAGCTGACAATATGAATTTTGCTCAGCTTCATAATATAGATAATATAAATAAAAGGAGAATAATAAATGGTAAAGATCAGATTAAAAAGAATGGGAACGCACAAAAGACCTTTTTACAGAGTTATTGTAGCTGATTCAAGAACTCCAAGAAACGGCAAATTTATCGAGGAAATCGGGACATATGATCCCCTTAAAGATCCTGCTGAAATCAATATAGATAAGGAGAGAGCTGAGAAATGGCTCAGTACCGGTGCACAGCCAACGGATACAGTAAGGGCACTTCTAAAGAAAAGCGGATGTCTTTAATCTGAGTCAGAAGAGAGGATAGGTATATGGGTGAATTAGTAGAACTCATCGCCAGAGCTCTCGTGTCAAACCCTGATGGAGTAAGGACTAATGTTGAGGAAAATGGCGGAACAATCGTTGTTAAACTTAACGTGGATAAGGATGATATGGGTAAGGTTATCGGCAAGCAGGGAAGAATAGCAAAAGCTATAAGAACTGTTGTAAGAGCTGCTGCTTTGAAGCAAAACAGAAAAGTGGTAGTTGACATTGTAGATGACTAATGACTATTGGCGATTATTGATAGTTTAATATTGGGCACGTGTAAGATTGACACGTGCCCTTTTCATGCATAGAATATCTAATATGAAAAATACAGATAAAATGATAAAAGAAAAGAACAACAATATAGAGATTGGAATACTTGGAAAAGCTTTTGGCATAGATGGCAAAATAAGGCTTAATATTTATTCTGGTAGTTTGAGGAACATAAAACCAAAGCAAAAAGTCTTGATCAAAAAAGAAGACGATGAAATTTGGCTTACGATAAGTAAAGTGGCAATGATTAACGGATTTCCTGTTGTTCAGTTTGATGAAATAAAAGATCGTACGAAAGCTGCTAATTTGACAGGGCGAAAACTCTTTATATCAGATTCTGACATGAGCCAACTTGATGAGAATGAGATCTATGTGAGGGATCTAATAGGGATGACTGTGTACGACAGAAAAAGTGAAAAAGAAATAGGAAAAATAGTTGATATCATGACCAATAGGAGACAGCCTATATATGTCGTTAAAAGCACGGGAGATAAAGAAGTCCTTATACCAGGAGTTTCAGAATTCATTAAAGAAATAGATATAAACAATAAAACAGTCGAGGTAGAACTTATTCCGGGGTTTATTTAAGATGAAATTTAATATACTGACATTGTTTCCTGAGATGTTTACACCTTTACAAGAGAGCATTATCGGTAGGGCGGAAGAAAAAGGCATAATAGATATAAATTTGATAAACTTTAGAGAGTATACAGAAGATAAGCATAGACGTGTTGATGATACGCCATTTGGTGGTGGCCCGGGAATGATATTGCAAGTTCAACCCATTATATCGGCAGTAAAAGCTAATAATCTTCAAGGTAAATTTGTTTATATGTCTCCAAGAGGTAAGGTACTTAACGAAAAAAAGGCGAGACAAATTTCTTCGCTTCAAGAGGTTACAATACTTTGCGGACACTATGAGGGCATTGATCAAAGAGCACTTGATGAACTTGATGCGGAAGAAATTTCAGTTGGAGATTATATTCTTACGGGGGGAGAAATACCGGCAATGCTTCTAATCGACTGCGTTTCAAGGTTTATTGATGGAGTGCTTGCAAGCAGTTTTAGTATGGAAGATGAATCAATATATTCGGGGCTGCTTGAATATCCTCAATACACTAAGCCTAGAGAAGTAATAGGAAGAGAAGTTCCAGATATTTTAATAAGTGGAAATCATGAATTGATAGGTCTTTATAGATTCGAAGAAAGTCTCAGACTAACTAAAGAAAGAAGGCCAGATTTATTTAAAGAATATATAGAATCGGAAAGAAAATTTACAAAAAAAGAACGAAAAATTATAGAAAAAATTTTAAACGAAAACAACGAAACCACAAAATAGACTCATATTTTGCCATATTAATAAATATATATTGTAATAAAAAGATTTTTAATGTAAAATTAAGCGACAGGAGTATGCATGAGAAAAAAAGCCGGCTGGATAGCTATATATATAATAATTGTAGTATTGCTTGCATCGGTTATTTATGGAGTGCCGTCAATTGTGGGTTTACTAAGAGGAGATTATATTGCTAAACCCGGCGATATTAGCAAAGAACTCGAAGTCGATGTATATCTTGTTAGGAAAGAGACAATCTATGCTGCAAAAGATTCATCCTCGGTCAAAAGAATTGCCAAAGAGGGAAAACTTGTAGGATATGGAGATAAAGTTGTAGAACTCAACAAAGATAGAGGAAATGTAGCCGGATCCCAATATGGGGATGTAATGAGAGATGTTCCGAAAAGCGTTAAGTTAACTGGTGATGGAAAAGCAGCAGACGCAGGGTTTGTTATGTATGAATCCGATGGATTAGAGGATATTTTCTCTCCAAATGAACTTCCGGTTATGACTGAGGAATTTTTAAAGAAGCATGTTAAGAAAAAATCACAAAGGTTCTCCAAATCCATTGCACGAAATGGCACACCAATCTTTAAGATAGTGGAGAATGGCCCATGGGGCATAGTTTTCTTTATAGACAAAAAGGATGCGGAGAATTTCAACGTTGGAAGGGATTTTTACCTTGAGTTTAAGAGCTCAGGAAATATAATTAGAGGCAAGGTTGTTGCATCTGAGGAAAAATCAGGAAAGGTCAGAATAGTCATTCAAAGTCAGGATTATTTTGACGGACTGCTGAAATTAAGAGAAGCAAAGCTCAGAATAACTGTTTCAAGCGGTAGAGGACTTATTATCAAGAATTCCAGTATTGTAAAGAAAAATGGCAAGACTGGAGTAATTGTAAAGGATAAGGTTGGCAATAAAGTATTTAAGCCAATAAGCGTTAAAGCGGATGATGGAGTGAAGTCTGCTGTTTATGAGGAGATATATGTAGATAATAAGGGTCAGTTTGTTGAAACCCTTACAATATATGATAAGATAGTTAAAAATCCTGATAAAAAGGATATTAGAGAGGCGAAAGAGCTTCCCAACAATATTGATTGATTATGACGATTAAAGAGAATTATAAGAAAGTTTTAGATAACATAGATGAAGCCTGCAAGAAAGCCGGAAGAGACAGGAATGAGGTAACGCTCGTTGCTGTAACAAAGACGCATGAAGCAGATATGATAAATGAAGCAATAGCTTCAGGAGTAAGTGATATAGGAGAGAACAAGGCACAGGAGCTTTGTGCAAAATATGCATATGTCTTACCTGTGAGGTGGCATTTTATCGGTCATCTTCAGACAAACAAGGTGAGGACAATAATCGATAAGGTTGTGATGATCCATTCGCTTGATTCTGATAAACTTGCAGGAGAGATAGATAAGAGGGCAGGAACACTAGGAATAGTTATGGATGTTCTGATCCAGATTAATGTCGGAATGGAAGAAACGAAGTCCGGAGTCAAGATTGAAGAAGTGAAGCCCTTAATTGAGCGGATAATAAATAAATACGATTATATAAGGGTGAGAGGACTAATGTGTGTTCCTCCAATTTCAGAGGAACCGGAGGATTCGAGGCCATATTTCAGAAAGGTCAAAGAACTTTTTGATTCAATTAAGGAGTCAAATATGGTAGATGAAAACTTCGATACGCTTTCAATGGGAATGTCAGGTGATTACGAAGTTGCAATTTCAGAAGGCGCTACAATCGTAAGAGTTGGATTTGCAATATTTGGAGCTAGAGAATATAGATAAACAAATTTATAATAGCATTAGACATAATTTATCAAATGGAGGATTATACGATGGGGATAAAGGATGTGCTGAGTAAGCTTGTCGGATATGATGATGTTGATGATGAATTCGATATCGAACCGACCGAGGAAGAAATCGCTGAAGAGAAAGAGAAGATAAAAAAAGGGGAAAACTCAAAATCCAATCTTCAGGCCGACAACCATTACAGCGGAATAGCTCCGTTAGCACCAAAGGGTAGAATTAATAAATATTCGATGAATGGATCAGCCCCATTCAAGATGATCGTAATTGAACCTAAGAATCTTGAAGAGTGCAAGAAACTTGTAGATAATCTTAAATCAAGGAAGCCTGTTATAATCAACCTTGAGAAGGTAGAGACCGAGCAAGCTAGAAAGATGTTCGATTTCCTGAGCGGAGCGGTCTATGCGCTTAACGGAAACGTTCAGAGGGTTACATCGAACATATTCATCTTCGCACCTGCAAATGTTGACATTGCAGCTAAGGTAAATAAAGAGACTGTAGAAGACAATGTCTTCGGTTCTGACAAGAGTCCTTGGGAGTAATTTTTTAATATGGAATTAGTTCTATTAAGAGCAATAAGCTGGTTTTCGGACATCTTAATTTTCATGCTCCTTATAAGAACTTTTTTGAGTTTCCCTGCAATAGGTGGCAATAAAACAATCGTTAGAGCATATGAAATGCTTGTAGCACTTACAGAACCTTTTGTTATGCCTTGTAGAGCAATCCTCCAAAAGTTCAATTTGAATTCCGGCATGATTGACTGGTCCGTTTTATTGTCGTTTTTTTTAATAAGATTTTTGGCACAGCTTTTGATGCAGATTGTGATGATTATTTTTTAATAAAATTCATGTATTAATTGTCGGCGTGTCTATAATAATTGAAACATATATTTATTAATAGAAAGGTAAGAGGTTATACTTATGATACTGCCAATCGATATCGAAAAAAAAGAATTCAGCCGCGATAAGAGAGGTTTTTACAACGCTACTGAAGTAGATACATTTCTTGATCTTATAATTGTCGACTATGAGAAGATTCTTCAGGATAATAGGAATATGGCACACAAGATCAAATTCTTGGAAAAGCAGCTTGAAGAATCTCAGAAATCAGATACAGCTATGTTAGATACTTTAGAGACAGCAAAGAGATTGATGGCGGATATATCTGCAAGTGCAGAGAGAAGAGCAGAACTCATGATGAGAGATGCACATCTTGAATCTGAGAATATGATCCTTGAAGCAAAGAATACGGTAAGAAGAATTAATGATGAACATTTGGTGCTAAAACATAAGGTTGAAAGACTTAGAGCTAATTTAAAACACATGCTTGAGTCAGAACTTGAGAAACTTGAAGGAGATGAATACAGTCTACTTCCTGAACTTGACAGAAGCGATATTCCAGAAATAGATAAGGAATTTGAAGATAGAATATATGCAACAGGGGATGAAACACTTGTAATTAGAAAAAAAGATATCAAGGATACGATTACCGGTGAAGATGCTTCCCAAATCCAAGAAGCATTAAATGAAGAAGAACCTGATAAGTCGGAAGAAGATCTTATTCTATCACTTGCAGAGGAGAAACAGTCTCTTGATGATACATTAATTATCAAATAATAGCTGTGCTTACAATAATTGTCATATCTTTAGTAATAATAATTGACCAGTGTACAAAATATATGGTCAGAATAAACTTTGAACAAGGCGAGACGCTTCCAATAATTTCAGACATACTTCATTTGACCTATGTCAGAAACTTGGGAGCGGCTTTTAGTATGTTTGAAAATATCAAAGTTGTAACAATAATTATACCTTTATTTATTTTACTTATAGCTATTACTGCACTTTTCTTTTTCTATAAGAGAATCTCAAGATTTTCTCGCATTTCAATTTCACTGATAATAGCCGGTGGAATGAGTAACCTAATAGATAGGATCATACTCGGTTATGTTACCGATATGATAGACTTTAGAATTTTCCCGGTGTTTAATATAGCTGATATTTCGGTATGCGTTGGATGCGTGCTTTTGATAGTGGGAATGTTTTTACCGAAGAAGTTGGATAAAGATAATTTACCGGAGCAACCAAATGAGTGATGATATGAAAAAAATAAGTTTTATTGTTCCACCTGAACAGGACGGAGAGAGGCTTGATTCAGCTATAAGCAAACTCGATTGTGAAGTTTCGAGAAATCTCGCACAGAATCTTATATTAAAAGGAGCAGTATACATTGAAGGAAAGCCTGCTAAGTCAAAGAAAGTCAAGGTGAAAGCAGGAGAAGAGATATTTATTGAGTTTTCCCCTGAAAAGGATGAGGATATAAGAGCTGAAGAAATTGAGCTCAATATTATATATGAAGATGATGATCTTCTAATTGTCAATAAGCCGAGAGGAATGGTTGTTCATCCAGGTAACGGCAATTATACGAAAACACTTGTGAATGGACTTAAGTTCAGATATGGAAAAAATTTAAGCAACCTAAATGGTGAGGATAGGCCAGGTATAGTACATAGAATAGATAAAGATACAGCGGGACTTCTTATCGTTACGAAAAATAATAAGTCACATGAGTCGATAGCAAGACAGTTAAGGGAGCATTCGGTTACCAGAAGATATATAGGGCTAGCATACGACAATATAAAAGAAGATGACTTGATAATCGACAAGCCAATAGGTAGGGACTTAAAAAACAGGCTAAGACGCCAGGTTGACGGAAGCAATCCGAAATATGCCGTTACACATGTACATATTCTCGAAAGGTTCGGAAGATATACACTTTTTCAAGCCGAGCTGAAAACCGGAAGGACGCACCAGATCAGGGTGCATATGGCATATATTAAGCATCCGCTCGTAGGAGATACGCTTTACGGAATGCCGAAGAAAAAGCAGCTTTACCAAATCGATGGACAGCTGCTATATGCTAAGACAATAGGTTTTGTTCACCCGAGAACCGGTGAATACATGGAGTTCAATTCCGAATTGCCGGACTTTTTCACAGATGTATTGAAGAAGCTTCGTGAGGCAAGCCGGGATTGACATAGACGGTTTTATTTGAGGTGAATATGACCATTCCGGGCTTTGCATTCTTTGGCTTTTTCACGTGTCTTACGGAGACATAGTCAACAGGGACATTTTCACCGCCTGCAGCACGGCTGTGATAAGCAGCTATAGCTGCCGCTTCATATATTACTTCAGATTCAAGATCTGAAATGTTAATATTCTTAGGTATTGACACGATTACATGAGATCCCGGTATATCTTTTACATGAAGCCAAAGATCAGTTTTCTTTGCCAGTCTTGTGGTAAGATAGTCATTTTCACGATTGTTCCTTCCAACCAACACCTCATATCCCGAGCGTAGATGATATTTAATTGGGTTTGGTTTATAGGAGGCTTTTTTATTTTTTGATGGGTTCTTATGCAATCCCTTCTTTTTCAAATAACCTTCATCTTCGAGCTCCGAATATATGACCGAAAGGTCATCAACACTTTTTGCATTATTTATCCAAAGAAGAGTTGATTCGAGGTATGAGATATCACTATCGACTTCATTAAGCTGAACTGCCTTCTCCTTCTTAGCGGTCTTCGCCTTATTATATTTACGAAACATGTTTTGTGCGTTTAAAGAAGGCGATAGTTTTGGATCAAGCGGTATGGTGATATTGCTATTGTCGTACCAGTTAAATAGTTCAATTGAAGATTCTTTCCCATTAAGCATGTGAATATTTGCAGTCAAGAGCTCGCCAAACAGTCTGTATTTATCAGCTTTTTCAGCTGCCATAATGTCTTCACTCAATCGTTTTTTCTTTAGATATGCCTTATCGAGCATTTTTTTTACATTCTTATATAGTGGCGCCGACTTTTGCTTTAATAAATTTGTGCTTTCCTTATGAAAAAAGAAATACTCTATGCATTCGCTGAGACTCTCAAAATATCTTATATCAAGCCCCTCATATTCTCTTAAATCCGTAAGATGAAATTCAATCGGATTATCCTTATCAAAATAAATTCTAGGTTTATATGACATAGTATCCACCGAAGAAATTATTTGATCAAGTCGTGACACAGGGTTATCATATCCTGCAATTTCTCTCGCAATAGCAGGAGAAATTCCGCTAACCTTTGAAAGAATAATGTCGGAATCACGACCTATATCACTAGTAATATTTATCCCCTTGAAAGGCAATTTATCCTGTTTTGGTGGGTATTTATAAAGAGTTCCCGGCAGTATTTGCCTGTATTTATTTACATCAATTGACACTCGTTTACATGCATCGAGGATTTTACCGGAGATATTGTCAACGAGGATGATATTGCTGTGCTTTCCCATGATTTCAAACACAAGCTTTTTTGACACAGTAAATCCCATTTCTGACATTGCTTCAACATCAATTTCAATAATTCGCTCAGATTCAAGCTGCCTTACATCTGTTACCCTTCCGCCAATAAGGTGTTTCCTAAGAAGCATACAGAAATTAGGCGGTGATGCAGGATTATCGTATTTGTTTTCGGTAAGACAAAGCCGTGCAGACATAGCGTTACATGAAGAAAGTAGTCTAAGCACACCGTTTGAAGTATAAAATTGAATAATTATTACTTCTCTACTCGGTTGATATATCTTGTCAATCTTAGATAGCTTTAGAACCGAGAGAAGCTCCTTTGTAATTCCATATGTTATTATTCCGTCATAAGCCATGCGTACAATATAACATTATGATTAATTCGGTGCAAGTGCTGCTATATACCAATGAAAATGATATAATGAAAAACGTATTTATTTAGAAGAAAAAGATGAGGAGTTACTATGATAAAAAGCATGACAGGATACGGGCGCGGTGAACTTAATGATGACATAAGGAGCATAGTTGTTGAGATGAGATCTGTGAATCACAGGTATTTTGATGTCAACGTGAGAATGCCACACAGATATGCTTTTGCAGAAAAAGATATTGTAGCTTCGGTTAAAGAGAAACTTTTTCGAGGGAAAATCGAGGTCTCTGTCAGAATTGATATGTTTAAGGAATCAGATAGTGAGATAAGGCTCAACATCGATCTTGCAGATAAATACTATGCAGCATTAAAGGAACTTAGCAATCAATATGTTCTCCAAGACGATGAACTAACACTCAGAATGCTTGCCGGAATGCCTGATGTAATAAAGGTCACCCCGAAGGAAACGGATAAGGATGAGGTAATTAATCTGATCAAGGTGCCACTCAAAGAGGCGATAGAGGGTATGTGTCAGATGAGAAAGCTGGAGGGCGAAAAACTTGCAACAGATATAATCAAGAGAGCTGAGAAAATTGATAATATAAGACA
>QWCK01005537.1_pt1 | contig 11398 bp, 7 predicted proteins | sample 1972571 | NCBI WGS metagenome assembly QWCK01 (sample SAMN09866710, study PRJNA288562) | Human gut metagenome isolate term2_stool, whole genome shotgun sequencing... | isolation source: gut | host: Homo sapiens | place: USA: California | reverse complement strand
CGTATCGGCTGGTGAAGCTTCAGAACAGGACGGAGCTGAGCGACTATCTGATGGAACAGTATGATACCTCCTGGAGTCAGGACACGACGCGCCCATTCATCATGGAAAACGACAGCCTTATGGAGGGATACCGCGCAAATCCGCTGGACCGTGCGGCATAAAAGCAGTCAGGAAGTCAAAGAATAACAACAGGCACTCTGCTTCTTTGGAGGCAGAGTGCCTGTTGTTTTGCAAAAAGAGCAACTTTATTGCGCTTCCTGTTCCAGCTGTTCCATCCGCAGGAGCGCGTAGCAGAGCTGAAGCTGCCGCGCCTTGTGGATGCCGGTCTTTTCATAGAGCCTTTTGCGGTAGGTGTCGACGGTGCTGGGAGCGCAGCCGGCCTGTTCTGCATACTGGCGGGTGCTCAGGCCGCTGGCAAGGGCCTGGCAAACCTCAAGCTCTTTGGCGCTCAGCTTGGCATAGCCCTCCAGAAATCGCTCATAGTCGGCCAGGTCGATCTCTTTTCTCCCCAGATGCGCCAAGCGGCGGATCTTTGCAAGGGAATCGTCCAGCTGTCCCTGCATATCCTCCGTCTGACTGCGCATATCCGCCACCTGTCCCTGCAGGTCCTGCTTTTCGCTGAGAAGCAGCTCGTTCTGAGAGCGGAAGCGGTCGGCCCGCTCTTGAATGTCCTGCTTTTCCGTCTCCAGGTGCGTGATGGTCCGCTCGTGGAAGCGCAGCCTTGCGGAGACGGGGCGCAATTCGTCAAAGGTCATCTGTGCGCCGCCGCAGTTCTCCTTGTTGAGAAGCTCGATGTCCCGCATGACGGGGCGCAGATAGCGGCGGGTATAGTACAGGCAGCAGACCACGCCGAAAAACAGCAGCAGGAGCAGCAGGCCGACGAGCTCCAACGCGCTTTTCAGCAGGACCTGGTTATAGTCGCCCTTGGGGAGCATCACGGTCAGGGTATGGGGCTGCAGGTCTCCGCTGGCCGCCAGAAAGGGCTTGGAGCGCCCTACATAGGAGAGGTCCGCGCCGGTGTAGCGCGTAAGGCCCTCCTGCATGTCCTTTTCCGTCAGCGGTTCCTCCGGCACATAACAGAAGCCGTCGGCGGGATAGGTGATCAGGCTTTTGGAGCTGTCCAGTCCCTGGGTCCCCTCTGACAGAAGGCAGGCCAGGCTGCGGATGCCGGAGGGCTGGATGTGGTGGGCGGAAAAGTAAGTCTGATTGATGGCAAAGCCGCATAGTCCATATACTGTGCCGTCCGCCCCCAGCATGGGGACGGTGAGCAGGATCGCCCGCTCAGAGGTGTCGGGCAGGGTCAGCAGGGCGGTGGTCCGGCAGTCCCGGTCGATGGGGGCGGAGGCCGTGTTCAGATGCTCGGAAAGGCCGGGAAACTCGGCGAGCGCAAACTCCTGACCCCACTTCCGGTGGGGCATCACATGGTGCCGCCGGCCGACGGCGGCCATGCCCCGATAGAGCAGCAGGTCGCTGGCCATGCGGGCGGAGTTGCTGCGCTGGACGTATAGGCCGCCCCGGGACGCATCCCCGCTGAGGGAGGTGTTCAGCACCACGAACGCGCCGGAGCAGTCCGCCTGGCGGACATATTGGCACAGCGGCTCCAGCATGGCCTCCTCCAGCTGCTCCACAGCGTCTGCGTCCCCGTCCAGGGCGGAGAGATGGGGCGTCTGTTCCTCCACGATGGCGGTCATGTCCTCGGAGAGGTGGATGCCCATCACGGCCACGTTCCGCCACAGGGATTCCATGTCCGAGGCGAAGGCCTCCATGCGGAAATTCAGGGACGTGACCAGCTCCTCCCGGGGGCTTTTCAGCTGGTTGAAGAAGAACAGCCCCGCCATCAGCGCCGCGGCCAGCAGAAGGCCCAGGGTGATCATATACACCGCCAGGCGCTTTTTCATGGAGCGCCGGATCATATGAAGTTCTGAAAGCGTGGGCCGCGTCATGCCCCATCCCCTCCAAAAAATCGTTCGTTGGGCGCTGTCACCGGATGGAGCAGAGCAGCGCCCAGGTCTCCTCCGCCAGCGCCTCCACATCCTCGCCGGCTGCGGCCCGCCGGGGCAGCTCCTGCTGCAGCTGGCGCAGGCCGTCGTACAGGGCGGTCACCCTGCCGTAGTAGCCCTCGAATCTCGGCTCGGACAGGGGGGTATAGCCCTCCCGCATGGTTTTCAGCGCGGCATAGAGCTGCCGATAGCTCTCCTCCGGCTGGGGGAACCTGTCGTAGTGTGCAATGTCGTCAAAGGCCCCGCTGCGCACAGGCATATAGCCGGTCTGGGCCACAAAGTCCAGGTTGCGCTCCGGCTGGGTCAGCCAGCGGACGAAGAGGGCGGCGGCCTCCGCCTTTTGGTCGGTGGTCTTGTAGGCGCACAGGCCCACCCCCGCCTGAGTCATCAGGGCCTCGTGTCCGGCGGTCATGGGCATGGGCAGCACGTGCAGGTCCATGGGCTCCTGGGTGCCGTCCCGATAGGTGACGGTGTCGTTATAATAGAGGATCGCCGCCGAGGAGCCCAGGCCGGAGAGCACCTCGCCGGTCATCACCTGGGTGTTGGAATAGAGGTCAGACACCATCACATGGCCCTGGGCCAGCGCCCGGGCAAACTGCATCCAGCTCTCTTTGAACAGGGCGTTGCCGGTGTCGTACCAGCCGTCTTGCGTATAGAGGTCCCCGCTGCCCAGCTCCAGGGCCCGCAGCTCCACGGCCCGGAGGGGATAGTCCAGGGCGCAGAAGGGCCCGCCGGACCAGTGATAAAAGGCTTCGGCGGTGCTGTAAAAGCCCTCCCAGGTGGCAAGGTCGGCGTAGTCCGCGCCGGTGGCCTGGGAGAAGCGGGCAAAGCCGCTGCCGTTGCACATGACAAGCTGGGTGGATTTGGAGATGGGGAAGAGGAGCAGCTTTCCGTCCTCCGCCGTGCCGTCCTGTAAAAAGCCGGGGACGAAGTCGGCCAGCTCCTCCTGGGTGAACCAGTCGCGCCAGTCCACCAGATCGTCCTCCCCCAGGGCGGTGGCGTCTGCGATGTGGCAGGTGAACAGGTCGGGCATCTCCTGCAGGTCGCCGCCGTTCTGGGCCTCCTTTAAAAAGCCGCCGATCTTGGAGGCGCTGGACAGGTTGGTCACCTGCACCCGGACCCCCTGTTCCTGGCCCACGGTGCGGTTGAACTCCTGCACCAAAAGGTCCATGGGGGAGCCGGACTGCTCGCCGTAGACGTGCCAGAAACTGACAGTCACCGGGTCCTTTTTGTCCAGCAGGGTGTCCTTCTCGCAGCCGGAGAGGGCCAGCAAAAGGACCGCGGACAGCAGCAGGGGCAAAATGCGCTTTTCCATGGAAAAAACCTCCAATTTAGAACGCACGTTCGTGATTTTTTCGAAAATTTTCGGGTTTTTTTCAAATTTTTTTTCGGTTTGTCCCCTAAATGCGGGATTTAGGGGACAGACAAGATTTCAAATCTGTGGTATAAGGGGGGTGTGCAAGGCCAGTTTTCCAGCTCCATTGTACCACACCCCACGGCATTTGTACACGGGAAAACGGAAAAGGAAGGGAGGAATGCGGATGGCCCAGGCACGGAAAACGGCGACCTATCGGGTCGTCACCGACTCAGGAGGCGGCAGGATCTTTCGCTTCTACTGCGACATCTCCGGCGAGCTTTGCTGCGTGACAAAGCCCATCCGGGCGGACACGGAGGAGGCGGCGCTGGAGCTGGCGTGGGAACAGGAGGGCAGGTGGCAGTTCAACCGCTGCCCCCGGTGCGGCAGGTTCGTCTCCTCCGCCATGTTCAACGTCAACGCAGAACGGTGTCTGGATTGTGCGCCGTGGGAGAGCGAGTACCCCTCGTTCTGCCACCACTGCGGCGCACGGCTCCGGGAACCGGACGCCTGCTTCTGCCCCATCTGCGGGGCGAGATTGCAGGTGGGCGGCACAGAGGGAAAGGAGGCAGCCGAATGACAGATTATGACCTGAGGACCAAGCAAGCTCTGCGCCGGGTGGTGCTGCTGGAATATGGCTTCGGGCCGGAGACATTGCGGGGACGCAAGGTCTGCCCGGTCTGCGGCAGGGCCAACAGCGCCGGTCGGACAGACTGCGCCGACTGCGGCGCTGTCCTGCCGGAGAATACCCTCTATGACTTCTACCGTTCCCGCCACCGCTGCTGCCCCAGCTGCGGCGTGGCCGTCACCGACGTGGCGCGGTACTGCCCCGAGTGCGGGGTGCGGCTGCCCAAGGGGGCGGCGAGACGGGAGGCGGCGGTATGAGCCTATTTCGGAAGCGGGAGCCGCCCGAAACGAAGCCGCCCCTGCCGAAGGCGGCGGTCTGCTTTTCCTCCCCCGCTATGACCCGCTATGCTGTGGACTGGCTGGGGAAGCTGGGGGGCTGCAAGCCTATGGCCATTCTCTCAGACGATTATGCCGACGTGGTGTGGCAGTGCGCAGCGGAACAGGCGGACCTTCTGCTGCTGGAGACCGACTTCACCGAGGGCGTGGAGGACAAGGACGTGTCCGCCCGCTGCGACATCGCCATCGAGGTGCGGCGGAAGCTGCCAAATTGCCGCGTCTATCTCATCTGTGAGGACGGCCACCCGGAGAAGCTGCCCGCCCTGGAAAAGGCCGTGGAGCTGGGGCTCCTCGACGGCTATTGCCTGGGAGACCTGACCGCCCGGCAGGCGCAGACGTGGCTGAGCGAGGCGGCGGAGCAGAACAGGAGGTGGGGCTGACCGCAGCGCACCCCGGCGGCCCTGCCCCGGGACACAAACCCTATATTTTGAAAAAGGAGGAACACAAACATGAAGAGACGACTTACCAGTTGGTTGCTGACGCTGGCCATGCTGCTGTCCCTCATGCCCGCCATGGGCGTGACGGCCAGCGCGGCAGACGATACATCTTATACGCAGGCGGAAATCAGGAACTATGCTACGTTTGCGACCTATCTCCGTTCGTCCGATTCAAGAGATCTCAAGCTGATGGAAGACATCGATTACACAGTGGGCATTGATGATGTTTCTATCGATGTGATACGCAACCAAAAACTGGATCTGAACGGCCATAAGATCACGATCAACGCAAGCAAGCGGACGGGGTTTGAAAACCTGCTCTGCATTCGCCGCGGCGAATTCACGCTGTATGACAGCAAAGGCGGCGGCGAACTCGCGGTTTCCTTTCCTAATGACGACAAAGCGTACAGCATCATCATGATGAGCTCCGAAAAGAAAGACGAGCCTGCAAAATTCACAATGAACGGCGGCACGCTGACCAAGCTGCATCCTAACATGACGTACACCTATGGAGCCAGCGGCTGCATCGGCGACGACTATTTTAATAAGCCCGAGAACGGCAAGCGCTCGCAGATCACGATCAACGGCGGCACGATCAACTGCCCATACGAGTGGGACAGGAGCAAGCCGCTCCTCAGCCTCCCGGTTAAAGCAATGCCGCTGGCGCTGCAGCTGCTCTATTCCAATCTCACGATCAACGGCGGTACCTTCAACGGCATTGTCTGGACGGATAATCTTTGGCGAGGAACGCAGGATACAGAGCCGCGCGTTGTCCTCAACGGCGGCGAGTTCAACGCCCCGTTCGTGGTAGAAGATATGTCGAGGACTGCGACGCAGATGGTCATAGACGGAGCGCATTTCAACGACGGCTTTCATGTTAACAACAGGTACAGCAAAAACACTGATGTGGGAACCGTCCCGCAGCTGCTGCTCAAGAGCGGCGTGTTTAACTCGCCCGACAAGAATCCCAAACTCGACATTTACAATGTTACCGCAGCGCATGGGGACAGCTCGATTACCAAAAATCGAGTGATACTTCACGCCATGAAGTGCTTCCCGAACAGCGCGATAAAGGTAAACGAAAAGATATATACCTCCGAGAACATTAAGTCGCTTGTGAGAAGCAACGATACGGGTTACTATCTGAATTTTAACTCGAACACTCCCATCGAGGTCATCCGCGACGCATGGGGTGTGATGGAGTCCGTCACGCTGGACGGCAAAAAAATCGACTACTTCAAGGACTGGAAGGGCACCGTTGAGAATCTGACTAACGACACGGCGCATACCCTCAAGTTCGAGTGGAATCCTCTGGCGAGTGAATTGGTAAATGCAGGCTATACCTATCGAACCAAGTGCGAGCATTATATCTCCGGTTCTACCGCAGTACAGCAGACAGATACCATCGCTGCCGATAAAACCTCGCATACGATCACCATTCCTGCGGGCGCAGACCCCAAGGTCTATTCCTATGATTTGCAGCTGAATCTGCAAAAGGACAGCAGCAACGTCGGCATTTTCACCAACGATCATATCGTCAAGCTGGTGGTGAATCCCGCGCCGGTGGTAACGACGATTTCCAGTGCCCCCGTTCGGCTGAGTGCGGCGCTGACACCCGGAACTTCCTTCCCCCGCGCTACGGCTGTCGGCAGCGGCTACACCGTGGACAGCATCAACTGGTATACGAACAGTGAATGCAATAACCCGGCAAGCACCTTCGCTGCAAGAACGGATTACTTTGGCAAAATCGTTCTGAAGCCCGAAAAGAACTATAAGTTTGCGGCTTCTACAAGCGCAGTGCCTTTCTGCGATGACCCCAACGAGAATTACTCTATTGTTGGCAGCGCTACTGTTGAAGCGGACGGCTCTCTGACCCTTATTGTGAAGGGAACGACTGTTTCTGCTCTCGTGTGGGATAGCGTTGATAAAACGAACCAGACCTATACCATCGGGGACAACGCGCTGACGCTCCATGCCAAGGCAGCGGGCGGCGACAACAGCAAGCCTATCACCTATAAGCTGATTGCAGAAAAGGACGGCACGGAAACGGTCAAGGCATCCGCAACGGTTGCGGAGACGAAAGATTTCTCCGCTTCCCTCAGATTTACCGATACGGGCAGCTATGCGTGCTGGTTTGAAGCCACGCGCGGCGGTGTGACCATCACCAGCGAAGCCTTCACCGTAACGGTCAAGGCCCCCGGTCTGTCCATTGAAAATCAGTCCGGCGATCTGACCGTAAAGCAGAACGCGACCGCACGCCTGTTTGTCAAGGCAAAGGGCCATGGTGTGAAATATGAGTGGCAGGTCAAAAATGGCGACACTTGGGACCAGATTTCCCATGAAACAGCCTATGATTATGCCGCCCCCACGACCGATGCTGGCGAAAAGACCTACCGCTGCGTGGTAACGGACAACTATGGCGGAACCCAAAACTCCAATGAGATGACGGTTACCGTAATAGAGGGCGCTGACACGACCCTCACTCCGGCGATCCCTCTGGCAGCCGTTAACGGCGAGGTGCCCGATCCTATCAAACTGTGGTCGAATAAAAATGTAAAGCCTAACGGCTGGCAGGGTCTGGAAGCTAAGTACAATGTGACCGTCGGCGAGACCTTCAAGGGCGTTGCAGCATTCTCTACGATCCCCGCGGACTTTGAGATGAATAATCGCAATATTTACTCTGGGAAGACGCCGGTGCTTGGAACCATCAGCTATGAGTGGAAGGGCACTGCAAAAAATCTGGGGGAGGCAACTTCTACCGATTTTACCCCTTATGGTTCGAACGATAACGCAACGATCACTATGCCGAGTGAGGCTGGAACCTACTATGTTGTACTGAGTGTTACGAACACGATTGGGGAAGGAAGCGCCGCACAAGCCGAGAGAAGCACGGTCAATATCACTTTCCATGTTTCTGAGGCTCACGAGCATACCTACGCCTATGCCCAGCTTGATGCAACCAACCATACCAAGTATTGCACCGCTGGCGATTACAGCGACACGGAAAAGCATACGCCGGATGGCAACATGTGCAAGTACTGCGGCTATGCTCCCGCAAACAACTATTCTGTCAACGTGACTAACGGCAGTGCTACCCCCACCGCGGATGTTGCCCCCGGCACAAAGGTTACTCTGACTGCGAACCCCGCCCCCACCGGGCAGGTGTTCGACAAATGGGTGGGTAACGTGAACGTTACCGGCAACACCTTCAACATGCCCAGCCATCATGTGACGGTGGCCGCTACGTATAAGCCTATCGCCCATACCCACGATACCGATAAGCAGACATGGACATCGTTCAATGACGATGTGCATTCCAGAAGCTGCTCGGCAGGCGACGATGTGCAGTTTGCAGACCACAAGTTCAACAGCTGGACGGATAACGGCGACGGCACCCACACCGGCACCTGCACCGAATGTGGCTATGTAAAGACCGAGATGATCCCCGCAACCGGCGGCGGTTCTTCCTCCGGCGGTGGCGGTGGCGGCGGCGGAGTAGGGACTTCCGCCTATGCCATCACCGTGAACAGCGTCAAGAACGGCGGCGTGACCGCCAGCCACAAGTCCGCCTCCAAGGGTACCACCGTCACCCTGACGGTCGCTCCCGACAAGGGCTATGTGCTGGATACCCTCACCGTTCTGGACGGCAAGGACAAGGAGATCAAGCTGACCGAGAAGAGCGGCAAGTTCACCTTCACCATGCCCGATTCCAAGGTCACCGTGGCGGCCATGTTCAAGGCTTCTGCCCCCACCGGCAAGAACCCCTTCACCGACGTTCCCGCCGGCAGCTACTACGAGACGGCAGTGATCTGGGCCGTGGACAAGGGCATCACCGGCGGCACCAGCGCCACCACCTTCAGCCCCGAGGCCACCTGCACCCGCGCGCAGATCGTCACCTTCCTGTGGCGTGCGGCCGGTTCTCCTGAACCGAAGGCCATGAGCACGTTCGTGGACGTCTCTGCGGATGCTTACTATGCCAAGGCTGTGGCTTGGGCGGTTGAAAACGGCATCACCGGCGGCACCGGCGACGGTAAGTTCAGCCCCGACGCTACCTGCACCCGCGCGCAGGCGGTGACCTTCCTGTGGCGGGCCAATGGCAGCCCCGCTGTCAGCGGCAATGCAGCCTTCAGCGATGTGGCAGCCAACGCCTACTACGCGGCGGCAGTCACCTGGGCGGAGAAGAACGGCATCACCGGCGGCATCGGCGGCGGCCTGTTCGGCTCTGACCACAACTGCACCCGTGCCCAGATCGTCACCTTCCTCTATTCCAGCATGAAGTGACCCCCTCGGGCATACCGTACCAGCAAAGCACCGAAAGGCGCGGCGGCCACGCCGCCGCGCCTTTCCCCAAAGATCGAAACCGGGCGGGACCCTTTCCCACTGAGCGAGGAGGCATATCCATGAAAAAACGAATCTTCCTGCTGGCGGCGCTGGCCGCCGCACTTGCGCTGTGTCTCGCCGCTTGCGGGGAAACCAACAAAGACCCCATCACCGTCACCCTCTGGCATGTTTACGGCGGGGAGGTGAACTCGCCCATGAACGCGCTGGTGGAGGAGTTCAACCGCACCGTCGGCCAGGAGCAGGGTATCCGGGTGCGGGTGGACAGCGTCAGCAACACCAACATCATCCACGAGAGCGTGCTGGCCGCCGCCTACAAGGACCCCGGAGCGCCCCAGCTGCCGGACCTGTTCGTGTCTTACCCCAAGACCGTGCTGGCCCTGCCGGATGAGAACATTCTGGCGGACTACCGGGACTATTTCACCGACGAAGAGCTGGAGGGCTACCTCCCTGAATTTGTTGAGGAAGGGACGATCCATGACCGGCTGGTCATTCTGCCCCTGGCAAAATCCACGGAGATCCTCTTTGTGAACAAAACGGCCTTTGACCGTTTCGCCGCCGAGACCGGCGCAAGCCTGGACGAACTGGCCACCTGGGAGGGGCTGTACGCCACGGCGGAGCGGTATGCGGACTGGTCGGGCGGCAAGTGCTTCTTCGTTCACGACTACCACTTCAACTATTTCCAGGTGGGGGTGGAATCGCTGGGCGAGGACTTTTTCGACAAGAACGGCATTGCCTTCGGCCCTAAATTTGCCTACGCATGGGAGCCTTACGCCAGAGCCGCGCTGACCGGCGGGCTGTGGCTGGGCAGCGGCTATGCCACCGAGCCGCTGCGCACCGGCGACGTGATCGCGTCCGTCGCCTCGTCCGCCAGTGTGCTGTACTATTCCGATGTGGTGACCTATGAGGACAACCGCACCGAGCAGGTGGAGATCGTCTCGCTGCCCTGTCCCATCTTCGAGGACGGGGAGAAGCTGGTCATGCAGCGGGGCGTGGGAGTCTGCACGGTAAAGTCCACGCCGGAGCGGGAAAGGGCCTGCATGACCTTCCTGAAGTGGCTGACCGAGCCGGAGCGGAACGTGGACTTCGTTACGTCTCTTGGCTACATGCCGGTGACGAAGGAGGGCTTTGACCGCTACCTGCCTGCCGCCATCGAGACGCTGCGCGACCCCATGTATGTTTCGCTCTATGAAGCCTTTCTGAAAACGCGGCAGGACTACACCTTCTATGTGCCGCCCCAGCGGGAGGACTATCTGTCCCTGGAGACCCGCTTTGAAAAGGCGGTGCGCCTGCGCCTGGCGGCCGGGCGGGCCCAGTACCTGGAGCAGGGGGCGGACGCGCTGGAGCCGCTGCTGAAAACCACAAGGGAGGAGCTCCAAAAAAGCTATGGCAAGTGACAAAAACGGGAAGGGAGGGATCTCCGTGCTGCTTTTGAGCAGGCGTCTGTCCAGAACTGACAGTTCAGCGGGCAACCGCAGCATCGGCGGCAGTCTGGCGCTGTACTGGCTGTGCATGGTGCTGGCGATGCTGGCTGCCGCGCTGCTTCTGCTGAGCGTGACGGGGGTCCTCTCCCGCACGGCGCGCCAGTTCGGGGAGACGGCGGCTTTGCAGCAGAGCAACACCGCCGCCGTTTTCACCGCCCAGATGGACGCCCTCACCGCCCAGGGCATCCAGCTCTCCGAAACGGTCAGCGGAGAGCTGGAGCGCTTTCTTGCCCACCGCAGTCTCTCCTTTGACGCGCTGAATGACGATCCGGCGCTTATCGCAGAGCTGGAATCCCTGATGATCCCCACGCTGGAGACCACCATGGCGGGCAGCACCTGCAGCGGCGTATATTTCTGTCTGGACGCCACGGCCAATACCGCGCTGCCGGAATCCAAGACCTCCCGCATGGGGGTGTATCTGCGCTATTCCGGTCTGCGCTCCGCCCATCCCAGCGGCACCACAGCCTATTTCCGGGGAACGGTGGATGCCGCCCGGGAAAACGGCCTGCAGCTGCACAACCGCTGGAATCCCGAACTGGACACGTCCCTGATCCCCGGCTACCGGCAGGTCATGGCGTGGGAGGGAGAGCGGCTCTCCGGCGGCTGCCTCTGGACGGGGCGGGTGCCGCTGCTGGATACCTGGGAGAGCGTGGCGCTGCTGTGCGTTCCCGTGCGGGATGGGAGCGGAACGGTGCGGGGGGTCTGCGGCATGGAGCTCAGCGAGCTCTACTTCGGCCTGTCCCACAGCACGGTCCCCAGCTCCTACGGCAGCTTTTTGATGCTGCTGGCCCCCATGAACGGGGATACTCTCCTGCTGGACAG
>QWCK01007218.1_pt1 | contig 11409 bp, 10 predicted proteins | sample 1972571 | NCBI WGS metagenome assembly QWCK01 (sample SAMN09866710, study PRJNA288562) | Human gut metagenome isolate term2_stool, whole genome shotgun sequencing... | isolation source: gut | host: Homo sapiens | place: USA: California | reverse complement strand
TCGGCGAAGATGATTTATAACGGGCTGATTCATTACTCGGACGGGTCGATTCCGTTTCTGACGCAGAAGGCGTTTAATATGACATACCGTGCAGAGGTACGTGCGGGCGTGGATCTCTCGAAGGCGAATACGGAGGTGACGGATTCAGAAGTAACAGTTACACTTCCGGCAGTGGAGATTTTTGATATTTCCATCGACAATGATTCCATCCAGTATTACGATGAGAAGGCAGCGCTTCTGAACTGGGAGCGGAAGGAAGATGCGATGGATGCAATCGCGAGTGCGAAGGAGGATGTAGAGCAGCAGACGAAAGAAATGGATGACCTGGAAACGATGGCACAGGAACAGGCGAAAACACTGATTACCGGAATGCTGTCCGAGACGGTCGGGGACAAGACATTGGTTGTAAAATTTGAAGAATAGTACATAGACGGGATGTCGGCACTTCTTTTTGGGGGATAAAAAAAGGAGGGCCGGTATTTCTTCTGGCAGAAACACCGGCATTATGAAAAAGAAAAATCTATATAAATTGGAAAGAATATTAGGTTGGGACAACGGTTGAAAGATAGAGGAAGATGATTTGTTGTCCCTTTGTTTTGATACGTTTAGTATAGTTGTCATATGTGAGGAAAGTGTGAATGGAGTTTGAAGAAACTTTGAAAAGATTTGTGAATGGCGCGGGTGAACATCGGAACATCCCAACGCCCGGATATCGCCGAATTTGCATAGAATTAACTTGAAAGTGAACACTGCTTCATGGTACAATCGTTTGGCATGTGTGAAATATGAGTTACATTTGAGAGGACAAAAACTATGGACTATAAACTGCTGCTGGACACCGCGGTCATGGCGGGAGAAATCCTGCTGGAAAGCGGGGCGGAGACGTGGCGGGTGGAGGATACCATGCTGCGGATGCTGCGCATGTCCGGCCTGAAAACTGCGGATGTACTGGCGCTGACGACCGGCTTTGTGGTAACGCTCGACGACCCGGCGATGGATTCCATGACTGTTATGCGCAGCGTAGAGAGCCGTGCAACGGATCTGAACCGGATCCATGCGGTCAATCAGCTTTCCCGCGATTTCTGCGAAGGAAATATCGACCTGGATGCGCTGTTCCACCGGGTGCGGGATATCTATCGTGCCAAGTCGGAAATTAAAAAAAATCTGCTCGCGATGATGGCGACGACCGCAGGCTTTGCAATCATGTTCGGAGCCGGGTTCTACGAAGTGCTGGCATCTGCACTTGCAGGTTTTATATCAGGAATCGGTGTTTACGGAGGAAAAAAAGCCGGGATGCAGTCGTTTCTTGTGAACTGTATCGGGTCATTTTTGCTGGCGGTCACATCTATTCTCTGTGTTCATTACCTGCCGGGGACCATGGATCTGAACGTCATTATCATTGCATCGATCATGCCCCTCGTACCGGGTGTGGCGATCACGAATGCGGTGTATGATACCCTGCACGGCGACTACATTTCCGGTGCGGCACGGATGCTTGAGGCGTTTGTAACCGCTGCGGCCATCGCAATCGGCGTGGGACTTGGCATGCTGCTGCTCCGTCCACTGGTGCGGTAGAGAAAACCGATACAGAAAAAAGATGAGGTTAAAGCAAAAATATGAGAATAGCAGGTGAAATCATCCTGAAATCCCTTGGAGCCTGGGTTGCAATCTGGGGATTTTCAAGACTGTTGAACGCACCAAAAAAGCTGGAATGCTACACGGCCGGTGTCGGTATGATCGGCTGGGCGGTCTATCTGATCGTGGAAGTATTCAACGACGGCATTCTGATGAAGAACTTTCTTGCCGCCGTTGCCGTCGCCCTGGTTTCCCAGGCAATGGCGCGTCATTTCAAAGCGCCGGTGATCCTTTTCGTGATCCCGGGCATTCTTCCGATGGTGCCGGGAGCCGGTATGTACCGCATCGTCTACTCGATCGTTATGGGGCCGGAAAACATGGTTGGAACGTATCTTTTAGAGACAGCGACCGCGGCAGGCGCAATTGCCCTTGGAATTTTCCTCGGAGAAGCGCTGCAGAAGGTATTTTTTTACGAATTCCATAGGTGATTTACGAAAAAAGTGAGAAATTTGCCAAAACCAAATTTTTTGCTTTTTTTTGTCGAATTTTATGATATACTTAACAGTGTATGTGCCCTTGGACAAAAGAAGAAATCTATAGGGGCATTTTTATGGCGGGCGGAGAGAAATCGGTATCCTCCACTGACATGAGGTAAGTCACAGTCGAACTATTTTCGACATGTCAGACTCCGTGAAAATACCGACTGTGAGTTGAAACAAGGAAAAAAGAAGAGAAGTAAGTAAAGTGCAGACACAGAACTATGAGGAGCAAAAAATATGAAGTTTGAAGATGATGATTTAAAGGACGGTAAACTTTGGGCTGCCCTGCAAAAAGAGATTGACCGTGACCTGGCGGAAAAGGAGAGCGGTGAAACATTCCAGGAAGAACTGGCAGACATCGAAGACTCCATTGAATTTGAAAGCAAAGAAACAAAAAGCGAAGATCACATCCCGGATGAGACTGCAAATTTAAGTAATCTGCGAAGTGTCCTCCGGCGGAGACAAAAACAGAATCGGAACCGGAAGAAGTGATGGTGGATGATGATCTGATCATCAACGATCCATTCGCAGATGAGGATGATCTGCTGGGAGAAGAGAAGACAGAGACCAAGGGTTCGGAGAAAGAAGTGCTTGGTGATCAGGTGGAAGCCGCAATGGAGCGCCTCGTCAGCGACACGGTAGGCCATATCCCAATGCCGGAAATAGACGATGAGGATGATGACTACGACGATTATGAGGATGACGACGAAGAGTACATTCCGCATGGCGCAAAACCGCAGAAGAAAAAGGGAAAAGGCGGTGCGGTTATCGCCGTTGCAGCCGTTGCTGTTATTGCTGTGGGAGGCTTTTTCTATGGAAGCAAAATGTTCCATTACCAGAATTATTTTTTCAACGGAACAACCATCAACGGAGTAGACTGCTCGGATATGACGGCCAAAGAGGCAGAAACGAAAATCAAAGAGCAGGCTGCAAACTATACCTTAAATGTAAAATTCAAAGACAATGATACGAAGAGTGTCAGCGGAAAAGACATCGACTACACCTACGCCGGAGACGGCAGCGTGGAGAGCGTGTTAAAGAAACAGAACAGTTTCCTCTGGTTCCTGGGAAATGGCGGAAAAGAGAAAGATTCCCAGGTCACCATGCAGTACAGTCAGGAAAAACTGGATGCGGTGATTGATGGATTTGACGAATTCCAGTCCGCAGACGGTGAGAATGCACCGGCCAGCGCCTACATCACCTTCCAGAACAATGAGTTTGAGATTGTGGATGCTGTTATGGGTGAGGGAATGGATCTTACCCTTGCAAAACAGTGCATCGAAAACGCGCTGATCAATGCGGATACCGAAGTGGATCTTGAAAAAGCAGGCGTTTACGACGGAACCTTGGTAACAGCAGATGACGAAACACTGAATGCACAGAAGGATCAGTTAAATGAACTGGTACGCGCAAGTATCACATACAGTATGCCGGATGGAACAACACAGGTTCTTGACGGAAATACCATGAAAGACTGGCTGGCGGTCGATGCGGATGGAAATTATTCCAAAGATGAAAACCAGTGGAATGAAAAAGTAAAAGAATATGTGGCAAATCTTGCGGCAGCGATTGATACCGATGGCAAGGATCACACCTTCCCGGCAACCGGTATCGAAGGCGGCGTGACCATCAGCCAGGAAGGCTACGGATGGAAAGTGGATCAGGAGCAGGAGATAGCAAAGATCGCAGAAGAAGTAGATGCTCACGCAGCAGACGCAAGAGAGCCGCAGTATGCGCAGAGAGAGTTTGCTGCTTCCACAGAGAACAACGGATTCGGCAAGACGTATGTTGAGGTTGATGCCAGCCGTCAGCATATCTGGCTCTACAAAGATGGAAATCTGGTTGTCGACGGTGACTGTGTAACCGGTCTGATGGAGCAGAGCAGCTACACGAAGCCGGGTATCTACACAACCGCAGCAAAAGAAAGCCAGAAAAAACTGCACGGAGAGCTTCAGGCAGACGGCAGCTATTCCTGGGAAAGAGATGTGGATTCCTGGATTCCGTTCAACGGAGAGATTGGTTTCTACGATGCTTCCTGGAGAAGTAGTTTCGGCGGAAACCTGTATCTGACTGCAGGATCGACGACAGGATCTGTTGCACTTCCGACTGCAGTGGCACAGGCATTATATGACAATGTCGATGACGGAACACCGGTTATCATTTATTATTCCGAAGCTTATGAGGTAAGTGAAGACACGCTTACTGTGACACAGGCACCGGAAGCAGATGACGAAAATGTCGATGATACGACGAATACCACGACAGTAACGCCGACGAGAACGCCATCCTACACGTACGATGATTACACGCCGTCAACTCCGTCAACCCCATCAACTCCATCAACCCCATCAACTCCATCGACCCCGTCTACGCCGGAACCGACCACAGCACCGACCGAGATCCCGTCTACGCCGGAGCCGACCGTAGCACCGACGGAGACCCCGTCCACACCGGAACCGACCCAGGAGCCGAGCGCACCGGATCAGGGAGACCATACGGGTGACGATGATTACCCAGGTAAGGGCGAGAGCTGAGAAAAGAAGAAATAGAACATAAAAAATACGCATTCCGTTATCAAAACAGGAATGCGTATTTTTTATGAGAAAGAAACTGTTAAAAATTAATTTTCCGGTACGAACAGTGTGACAAGATCCATCGGGGAAGTGATGGTGTAGTCCGGGTTTTCGGTCTGACCAAAACCGTATGCGGCATGGACAAACGGGATTCCGGCCTCGCGTGTCGCCTTGTAGTCGCCGTCGGTATCGCCGACATAGACCGCGTGCTGCAGATGGTTCTGTTCGATGATTGTACGGATGTTGTCTGCCTTTGCCTTTCCGGTATCGCCAGGACAGAGATGGCCTTTGAAATAGTGACCGAGGCCTGTGGCTTCCAGAAAAACTTCGATATAGCCCGCCTGGCAGTTGCTTACGATATAAAGCGGGTAATGTCTGGAAAGAATAGAAAGTGCATCGACAAGTCCCGGATAAACAGGAGCCGGTGTCGCAAGAAGTGCCTCATGCTCTTTGGCACAGCATGCCTCGATCAGTTCTAACTGGCGCTCCTTTGGATATTCGTGGAAAATGACGGCGGCGATATCCGGGAGCAGGCGGCCGAACAGGCCTTTTAACACGGTTCCGGTGAGGTTTGGTGTCATATCAGTTTCTTTTTCCATAATCTGATTCCATGCGTCGGCAACAACGTCTGTGGAGTCCCACAGGGTGCCGTCCACATCAAAAATAATACTGTCGATCAAGAGTTTTTCCTCCATATCTTAAGGGTTTTGGTTATTCTTTTAAAGTATTTATTAATTTTAATCAAAAACACGTGAGAGCGCAATGTTTATTTTGCATTTTGGAGGAAAATGTGGCAAAATAAGAATGATATATTAACAGGAGATTACTATGCAGGACACAATCACAAAGCCATTATTGAAATGGTATGGCGAAAATAAAAGAGTGCTGCCGTGGAGAGAAAAAAAGAACCCGTATGAAATCTGGGTTTCCGAGATTATGCTCCAGCAGACGAGGGTGGAGGCGGTCAAGCCGTTTTATGAGCGGTTTATGCGTGAACTGCCCAATGTCGCAGCACTTGCGGTCTGTCCCGAGGAAAAGCTTTTGAAGCTCTGGGAAGGCCTTGGTTACTATAACCGTGTGCGGAATATGCAGAAGGCCGCACAGAAAATTATGGAAGTGTATGACGGTGTATTTCCGGCAGATTACGAAGCCTTAAAAGGACTTCCGGGAATTGGAAATTACACAGCGGGAGCCGTTGCATCGATCGCGTTTTGCATTCCGGTGCCGGCGGTGGACGGAAATGTGCTTCGTGTGATGGCACGCCTCCGGGAGGACGGTGAGGACATTTTAAAGCAGTCCGTGAAAAACCGCGTGGAAGCGGAATTGACCGAAATCATGCCGGCAGAAGATCCGGGAGCCTTCAACCAGGCGATGATGGATCTCGGCGCAATGGTCTGTCTGCCGAACGGCGCACCAAAATGTGAAGTCTGTCCGCTTTTTGACCAGTGTCTGGCGGGACAGCATCAGACCTGGACGGAATATCCGTTTAAAAAGAGCGCAAAGCCGCGCAGAATCGAAGACAGAACCGTTCTGTTATTTCTGGACGGTACGCACACAGCAGTGCGGAAACGGCCGAAAAAAGGACTTCTGGCGGGACTTTACGAGTTCCCGAACTTCGATGGCGTGCTCTCCGAACAGGAAGCACTTGAAGAGGCAGAAAAATTCGGCGTGACGCCGCTTCATATTCAGGCATTGCCGCCGTACAAGCACATTTTTTCCCATGTCGAGTGGCATATCACAGGATACGCTATTAAAATTGCAGGAAACGATGTGGAGCAGGAAGGGGAAGAAAAAGCCGGATTGATTTTTGCGGATGCGAAAACCGCGGCTGAAAGATATGCCATTCCGTCTGCGTTTGCGGAATACGCAAAATATACAGATCTGGAACGTGCCTGAAACGGCAGAAGAGCAAAAAAGAGCAGGGAGAAAAAAGATGAAGATTTTATCAATTGCAGTACCATGCTATAATTCAGAAGCATATATGGAGAAATGTATCGATTCGCTGCTGGTCGGCGGAGAAGAAGTAGAAATTCTGATCGTGGACGATGGTTCCAAGGACGGAACCACAGAGATTGCAGACCGCTATCAGGAAAAATATCCGACGATTGTAAAAGCGATTCATCAGGAAAACAAGGGCCACGGCGGAGCAGTCAACACGGGTGTGGAAAATGCGACGGGTCTGTACTTTAAGGTTGTGGACAGTGATGACTGGGTAAACCCAGAGGCATACCAGAAGATTTTAAATGTTCTGGCAGAAGTCGTACGCGGACCGAAAACACTCGACCTTCTGATCAGTAACTATGTGTATGAAAAAGAGGGCGCCAAGAGAAAACGTGTGATGCGCTATGCGAAATCGCTGCCGGAAGGCCGCTTTTTCGGATGGGATGAGGCGAAAGCTCTCGGCAAAACACATTATCTGCTGATGCATTCGCTGATTTACCGGACTTCTCTTTTAAGAGAGTGCGGCATGAAGCTGCCGGAGCACACCTTCTATGTGGATAATCTGGTTGCGTTTATTCCGCTTCCGTACGTCAAAACGATGTATTATCTCGATGTCAATTTCTACCGCTACTTTATCGGGAGAGCCGACCAGTCGGTTAACGAGAAAGTCATGATCGGCAGAATTGACCAGCAGATCCGTGTCAACAAGCTGATGATCGATTACCTTGGTGAACAGAAAGGGCTGTCGAAGCACCTGCGGAAATATATGATCAGCTATCTGACCATTATTATGACGGTTTCTTCCGTGATGATGATGCGCTCTGGAACGGAAGAAAATCTCGAGAAAAAGAACGATCTTTGGAGATACCTGAAACAGGAGGATGCAGCCGATTACTTCCGCATCCGCCACGGCATTTTCGGAACTGTTATGAGCAGCAAATCAAAACCGGGACAGAAAATTGCAGTCTATGCCTACAAGGTAGCGCAGAAACTGTATGGATTTAACTAGAAAGTAACGAAGCGGAGGAACGAACAATGCGAGTAGGAATGGGTTACGATGTGCATAAACTGGTGGAAAACCGGAAACTGATTCTGGGCGGTGTGGAAATCCCGTATGAATATGGCCTTCTGGGACATTCCGATGCGGATGTGCTGGTTCATGCCATTATGGATGCGCTTCTCGGCGCTGCAGCACTGCGGGACATCGGACGCCATTTTCCGGACAATGATCCGGCGTATGAGGGCGCAGACAGCATCGAACTGCTGAAAAAAGTGGGTGAGATGCTCGAGGAGCGGATGTATCTGATTGAAAATATCGATGCAACCGTTATTGCACAGAAGCCGAAGCTCCTGCCATACATCGACACGATGGTGAAAAATGTGGCGGAGGCGCTTCATCTCGAAGAGGATCAGGTCAATATCAAGGCAACGACCGAGGAAGGACTTGGCTTTACCGGAAAGAAAGAGGGAATTTCCGCACAGGCGATCTGCTGCATTTCCAAGGCACTCGACCTGATGCCGGACGACCGGATCGCAGGCGGATGCAGCGGCTGCCCGGGATGCGCAAAGAACGCAGAAGAATAAAAGAGAAATGCGATTGCACAAGGCCGGAAGATGTGGTAGACTGGAAGAAGAATAAGGGAGTAGTCGGCGGCATACGTGACGCTATAAGGCCAACAACCGAAGAAAAAGCATTTCTTCTGGCTTTGTATGAAATGACAAGACTTATCTGTATCAACAAATATGGTGCGGATAGGTCTTTTTCTATATAGAAAGAGACCGGTGTACCAGTGGGAACTTATCACAGGAACGCAAAAAGCGTTTTCAGAAGAAAGGACGGATGGAAATGAAAGAGTATCTGGAAAAAAGTTCGAAGATTCTTGATGAGTTACAGACAACGGAGCAGGGACTTTCCGAGGCGGAAGCTGCGCGGCGGCTTTCCGAACACGGACCTAACCGGCTGGCGGCGGGAAAAAAGAAGAGTAATCTTCAGCGGTTTTTCGAAGAACTGAAAGACCCGATGATCCTGATCCTGCTCGCCGCAGCGCTGATTTCCGGCATCACATCGGCGTATGAAGGCGAATCGTACGCTGATGTGGTCATTATTCTCACCGTTGTCATCATTAATGCGGTGCTCGGTGTTCTGCAGGAGAGCAAGGCAGAGAAAGCGATTGAAGCTCTGCAGGAGATCGCGGCAGCCACGTCGAAGGTGATGCGCGGCGGGAAAATGGAAGTGAAAAAGAGCGAGGAGCTCGTACCCGGTGATATTGTAATTCTCGAAGCGGGCGATGCTGTTCCGGCGGATGGCCGTATTTTAGAGAGCGCCAGCATGAAAATCGAGGAAGCAGCGCTGACCGGAGAATCTGTCCCGGTCAATAAAACAGCGGATGTTCTGAACGCCGGCGCAGCCAGCGAGGTTCCGCTCGGGGACCGGAAAAACATGGTCTATATGGGAAGCACCGTTGTCTATGGCCGCGGCCGCGCTGTTATCACCGGAACGGGTATGAAAACCGAGATGGGAAAGATCGCCCATGTTCTGACGCAGTCGGCGGATGAGAGCACACCGCTGCAGAAGCGGCTGAACCAGCTCAGCAAAATCTTAAGCGTGATGGTGCTCGCCATCTGTGCCGTGATTTTCATTGTCGGTATTTTAAAAGAGGGCGTGACGCCGCAGAACATCTTAAATACCTTTATGGTAGCTGTCAGCCTTGCCGTAGCGGCAATTCCGGAAGGACTTGCAGCAGTTGTCACAATCGTGCTTTCCATCGGTGTGACCAAAATGTCAAAGCGGAATGCGGTGATCCGGAAACTGACGGCTGTCGAGACGCTCGGCTGTACGCAGGTGATCTGCTCGGATAAGACAGGAACGCTGACCCAGAATAAGATGACCGTGGTAAAACATGAGGGAAGCGATATAAAACGTCTCGTATCCGTCATGGCACTCTGCTCCGATGCGGAGCCGGACGAAAACGGCGAGGCAGTCGGAGAACCGACGGAATGTGCGTTGGTCAACGATGCGCAGAAAGAGGGATGCCCGAAGAAGAGTCTGTCCGTCCAGTATCCGCGTGTCGGGGAAGCGCCGTTTGATTCGATGCGGAAACGCATGACAACGATCCACCGCGCAAACGACGGAACGTATTTTTCCTGCACAAAAGGCGCACCGGATGAGATTCTGAAGCGGTGCACCTCCGTTTGGCGTGACGGCAGAAAACAGCCGATGACAGAAGCATTCCGGCAGGAAATCCTGTCGCAGAACAAGGCGATGGCAGACCAGGCACTCCGCGTGCTGGCGGCAGCAGGAAGAGCGTGGAACCAGATGCCGTCCTCCCAGGAGCCGGACTTTCTGGAGCAGGATCTCTGCTTTTTAGGACTTTGCGGTATGATTGATCCGGTGCGGCCGGAAGTAGTCGATGCGATCCGGGAATGCCGCGGGGCAGGCATCCGTCCGGTGATGATTACGGGTGACCACAAAGACACAGCGGTTGCTATTGCAAAAGAGCTGGGTATTCTGGAGGCGGGCTGGAAAGCGGTAACGGGAGCCGAGATTGACCAGTTAAGCGATGAGGAGCTTGACCGGAGAATCGAGGAATATGCTGTTTACGCACGCGTCCAGCCGGAGCATAAAGTGCGGATCGTCGATGCGTGGAAGCGGAAAGGCAGAATCACCGCGATGACAGGAGACGGAGTCAACGATGCGCCGTCGATCAAGCGTGCGGATATCGGCATCGGAATGGGCATCACGGGAACGGATGTGACGAAAAACGTGGCAGATATGGTGCTCGCGGACGACAACTTTGCGACGATCATCGCGGCGGTTGAGGAAGGAAGACGAATCTACGATAATATCCGTAAGGCAATTCAGTTCCTTCTGGCATCGAACCTTGCCGAGGTGCTGTCGATTTTCTGCGCGACGCTGATGGGCTTTACGATTTTAAATCCGGTGCATCTGCTCTGGATCAACCTGATTACGGACTGCTTCCCGGCGCTGGCGCTCGGTATGGAGGACGGTGAGGCAGACATCATGAAACGCCCGCCGAGAAATGCGGATGACGGTATTTTTGCGGACGGCCTCGGCTTTGATGTTGCGTTTCAGGGCATCGTGATTACGGTGCTGACGCTGGCGTCCTACTTCATCGGCCATTATCTGGAAGCCGGCCGCTGGGAAATCGTCAACAGCCCGGACGGCATGTCGATGGCGTTTCTGACACTCTCCATGGTGGAAATTTTCCATTCCTTCAATATGAGATCACGGAAAGGTTCTATTTTCCATATGAAGCATCAGAACAAGTATCTGTGGGGCGCGATGGCACTCTCATTTGTCCTCACATCCGCCGTCATTTACATCCCGGTACTGTCGAGTGCGTTCGGTTTTGAGCGGATCAGCGCGTTGGAATATGATGTGGCGATCGGCCTTGGACTGCTTGTCATTCCGGCGGTCGAAATCAGCAAGTGGATCCGGCGGAAATTTGCTTGACAAACGAGAAAAATTTGCATAAACTAGAACAAACGGAAACAGAAAAAGGCTTGGAACGGAAAAAGTAGAAAATCAGAATTGTTTCACAGAGAATGGCAGACAAATGGGGCTGGAAGCTGCCTGAAACGAGGGTTTTTGAAGTGCGTCCGGAAGCTGGCCGGGTGAAGCGGAAAAAGTGGGTAGTCCGGCACGGGTCCTGCACGTTATGCAGAAGAAAAGAAGAGGGCAGGTGTGCCCTTAAAGTAAAGTGGAACCACGGAGCTATTTCGTCTTTATCGGAGATGAAACAGCTCCGTTTTTGAATATT
>QWCK01005532.1_pt1 | contig 11411 bp, 8 predicted proteins | sample 1972571 | NCBI WGS metagenome assembly QWCK01 (sample SAMN09866710, study PRJNA288562) | Human gut metagenome isolate term2_stool, whole genome shotgun sequencing... | isolation source: gut | host: Homo sapiens | place: USA: California | reverse complement strand
AACCTCACAAAGTCAGCCATTTGCATTTCATTTTTTAAACTTGCAACTTTGCCTATATAATATCCATCGTCCTCCAAATAAAAATCTTCTACATTTTCTACTTCAAGCAGTCTTATTACATAATCGTTAAGCCCGTCTTTAAGTCTGTCAAAATTTGTATGTGCAGCGTACAGAGCTATCCCATTTTTTATAAGCTCCATAGCCAATTTTTGCTTAATATCGTTAGAGGTTATTTGCTTAAATGGGCTAAAAATAAGAGGATGATGCGTAATTATCAGATTAGAGCCATTTTTAACAGCATCATTTATGACATCTTCGCTTAGCTCCAATGACAGCGTGATAGACTTAATCTCACTTTCCATGTCCCCAATCAGCAATCCCACATTGTCCCAGTCATAAGCCATTTCCACTTTAAGAATTTTGTCTAGCTCCTGTTTAAGATTTGCTAATTTCATATCTCACCTTCTCCAATTGATACAAATAAATTTTCTTTGACTCAATAAGCTCTTTTTCAATATTATTTAACTCCAGCTTTTCAATTAAAGCATTCAGCTTATCATATTCACGCTCAAGCTGGCTGATTAATACCTGAGATTTTTTTTTGATATTTATTGTGCCGTATTTTATTTGTACTTGGTTGTTCAAATCAATTTTATACAAACTGTGAGTTTTTTCTGAATTAATTTTCCTAGAAATCATAACTTGATAGACCTTGCCTTGGTCTACAAAAATATGCTCATCCAAAATATCAAAGTCATTTTTAATTAAAAAATATCTCAAATCTCCAACCTGTTGAACGGGCTGTAAAACAAGTGTAGGTATTTTTTCTTTAAACTTGTTTTTATAGCCGTTTTGTAAAATTTCACAAATCAGCTTGCCTCCCATACCTGCAATTATGACTGTATCAGCCTCATCAACATTTAATACCTCAAGCCCATTTCCTACTCTAAAGTCAGATTTTTCAGATAAATTTAGTTTTTCCATAAGGTCAATAGCCTTTTGCACAGACGGAGCTGATATATCTGTAGCTATAATTTTTTTTGCTATATCATTTTTAAGTAAGTCCGCCGGAATGTATCCATGGTCACTGCCAATGTCTGCTATCACTTCCACCGGTGAAATTAAACTTGATATAAATCTTAGCCTTGAACTAATCATCTGCCCCTCAATTACTTTTCAAAAATTGTGATGTATTTTTAATATATTATAACATGAAATTATATAAATTTCAATTTTGTATTTTTTAAAATTTATAATTATAACATCTAGTATTGTAAAATTCAACATAAATTTTAAAATTGATAATAAATTGTAAATTGTTGCAATTATCCAACCTACAAAATTAACTAAACAAATTGTCTAAACAATTCGATATACTATTAAACGCCAAAAAATGTAAGTGTGAGGTAAAAAATGAATATACAAAGTATAAACTGCAACTGTCCAATTACAAGTCAAACAAAATCTACAAACAAGCCTATACCGGTATCAGTAAAGTCCTTTTCTGAGGAAACTGTAAGCTGGATGTACCATGCCGAAAAAAATACTCTATTTACAGCGTCAATGAATATCGGGGATGGAAATATGTATAGCTATAGGGGTTCTTATGCTGAGGACTCCACTGAGCAAAATCCGAAAATAAAAATAGAATATCATTATAATGATGACAAAGAAACAAAAATAAAGTATATAAATCCAAAAGAGGTTGACCCTAAAAATGCTACCGTAGACGAATACAATTGCCTACTTGCATACACAATGGGTAAGACTACCGGAGTTGATATGCCTCACACCACCGGAATTCATTATAATGAAAAAGACAAATACGATTTTGCAGCACTTTTACAAAGAGATATTCAAATGTATAAGATAAATTCAGTGCCACATCACGTTTTAAAATTCCAAAAAATACTAAATCATATAAAGGAGCATATGTCCACCGACCACTTTAAAAATAATGTCGACACGAATAGACATGGTATCGGAGTGGAGCAAGCTCTAGCTATATCTAGAAAATATTACGGGTTCGAGGACAACAGCAAAAAAGTAAATGTGGACTTTTCTTTAGATACAAAAGAAATCGACAATCACCTAAAATCCAACAAGCAAAGACAAATCGAGCAAAGAAAAGAGCAAGCCAAAAGAGCTCAGGCTAAAAGACAACAAGATAAAGAGGAGCTTGAAGAATTGCTAGAAAGGTTAAGACTTGAAAGAAAACTTACACAAGAAAAAATATTCGAGGTACAAGATGAAAGAAAAGCAAATTTATCTAGGATGCAAAGGAAAAATCGGCTAAAAAACAATCCTTATGCCTTGTAAAATTGTCAGATTTAAATTATTATTTGGTTTTGTTGTAAATTTTTATTTTTGTGGTATAATAAAAAGAAAAAAGTAAACCTTATTGGTTTGCTCCTACTTTGATTTTTTAATAATTAAAAAACGTTGTAGTCGCATACAGCGGTTTTTTTCTGCTTACTTTTTCTTTTCTTGAAAAAGGGCAATGATTTGTAGTATCAATTCTATTAGCATTATAACTGTTGTTATAACTTCATATTTTGACATACAACTCACCCCAATCTTTTGTAGATTGGAGCAAAAAGGCTGTACTACTTTTCTCTTTAACAGTGTTATATCATAAAACATATTAAGATAGTAGAGTACATATATTAAAATGAATGGTAAATTTTAGGCAAGCAAAGTTCCCCTTTACAAATGTCATATCATTTCAGCAATTATAAGTTATTGATAAAAAAAGATGGTTACCCAAAAATGGTATCCATCTTTTTTTGTACTGAATATTTAAAAAATATATATTATAAATTTTTATCTGTTTTTTAATCTCTTATTTATATCAACCTGTCTGTCGTTAGCCTGTCTATTATAGTCCTTCATCAATTCATCAAATGTCTTAATATGCCCCGGCTCAGGTTGTCTATCCTTGAGGTTGGCAAGACATTTATATGTAACATGAACTCCTTGCTCCTGAGAGTTTTGGTCTTTTTGTTGCTCTTCCTCATGTCTAGGTAAAACTTCCCCGCAATCTTTTAATGAAAGAGCTATTTTATCTTCTTCTACGCTAAGCACCTTTACCTTTATGTTATCCCCTTGACGGATAAAATCATTTATATCCTTAACAAAAGCACCTGATATATGAGATATATGTATTAATCCTTTTTGGTTGTCACCTATAGCTACAAACGCTCCATAAGGCTTAACATTTATAACCTTTCCATCTACTATACTTCCTACTTCTAACGAGTTAGACATTAAAACATTACTCCCTTAAATATAATTATTGCTGTACTTTCATATTATAACAAAGTGATATCCACTTTGCAAGAATTATTTGATAATAAAAATTTTGCACTTTACATAGCTTAGAATAAATTTGTAATTTTTATGTTAATTTAAGATTCTTTAAAGATTAACTGTTTATTATCTTACCAAAAGTAAATTAAGTGTTATATTTAATATCATACACTTTCATTTACATATATTTAAAAATGCTCACTTATTATTAGTAAATATCTTAGTTAAGTTAAAAAATATTGCATAATTCTTTAAATTTAAATATAATTGTACCACTGAACTAAATTAAGTAAAATTATATTAATATTTGGAGTATATTATGAAAAAACTTTTTGGAACTGATGGCGTAAGAGGTATTGCCAATACAGAGCTAACCCCAGCCCTAGCATTTAATCTTGCAAAAGCAGGCGGATATGTAATAAACAAATATTCACACCATGACGGCAGAAAGCCAATAGCTATCATCGGTACAGACACAAGAATATCCAAAGATATGCTAAAGACTTCGCTAATGGCAGGCTTTATGAGTACGGGCATAAATATCATTGACTGCGGTATAATACCTACCCCTGCTATTGCCTATCTTACTAGACATTTTAAGGCTGATATAGGTGCAGTTATTTCTGCATCGCACAACCCTATGGAGTATAACGGCATAAAATTTTTCAACTCACAAGGTTTAAAGCTTGCCGACTCAATAGAAGAAGAAATTGAAGATTTGATGGATAAAATGCAGTCAGGCGAGTTTACCCCTGAAGTCATGACACACAACCAAATAGGCAGACTGATAAGAAGTGAAAATCCTAAGCAAGTTTATATGCAATTCCTGCTTGACTCCTTTGATTTAAACCTAAAAGGCTTAAAAGTCGCATTGGATACTGCAAACGGAGCATCCTATTCAATCGCTCCTCAGGTCTATAAGGAATTAAAAGCAAATGTATCCGTCACCGCCAACAAACCAAACGGAATAAATATAAACTGGGAATGTGGCTCAACTCATGTAGACAATTTACAAAAATTTGTACTTGAGCAAAAAGCCGACATAGGTCTAGCCTATGACGGAGACGCAGACAGATTAATAGCAGTAGACGAAAAAGGAAAGGTCGTAGATGGCGACCAAATAATGATGATAATTGCAAATTATCTAAAAAATAAAAAGCTGTTAAAAGATAACAAACTGGTTGTCACAGTAATGAGCAACCTAGGGCTTAAAATAGCCGCTAAGAAAAATAATATAGACTTGAGCATTACAAATGTAGGCGACAGATATGTCTTAGAAGAAATGCTTGATAAAGGCTACACTATAGGTGGCGAACAATCCGGACACATAATCTTACTTGACTACAACACTACAGGCGATGGAATACTAAGCTCACTTATGCTATGCAAAATATTAAAAGAGTCCGGCAAAAAATTTAGCGAGCTTACAAAGATAATGACAGTATTACCTCAAGTTTTAGTAAATGTAAAGGTAAAAGACGAGTTTAAGACAACTTATAAGGATATCCCTGAAATTTCAGAAAAAATAAAAGAAATAGAAAATCAGCTAGGCGAATCCGGCAGAGTGCTAATAAGACCATCAGGCACTGAGCCACTTATCAGAGTAATGATTGAGGGCGAAAATGAGGATGATATAGGTGTAATGGCAAATGATTTAGCTAACCTGATTGGGGAACATTGTAAAAAATAATTTGTACATTCTAAGGAGAATTCATGAAGTTATTAAATTTTTTCAAAAAAAGAAAAAAATTATCAATCTTTTTGATTATTTTACTCTTAGCTCTATTAATTTCAATTTTTATGCCAAAGCCCGACAAAACTCCATTAGTTGCAACCACTCCACTATCAAAGGGTGAAATAACTAAAACAGCAGATGTCAGCGGCAAAATAGAGGCAAATGACTCAGCAGAAATAACAGCACCATACAACTTTAAAATAACAAGCATTTGTGTTAAAGAAGGTGATTTTGTAAAAGCCGGTCAAGTCCTTGCGACACTAGATTCTCAATCTCTTGTAGATGAGATAACTCTATTAAAACAAGATATTGCAGCAGATGAAATGAGATTAAACGAGTCTTATCAAGAGCTTAATTATATAAACAAGTCTACGGATTCTCTTAAATTAAATATAGAAAATGCAAAACAAAAATATGAACAAGCAGTGACTAATTTAAACAGACAAAAAGAACTCCTTGATGCCGGAGCTGTAGCTCAAATAGACTATGAAAATGCACAAAATGAAGTAACAGCAGCTGATATAGCTGTAAAACAAGCCGAAGAGGCTCTTGCTAAAGCTCAAACAGATATTCAAAGCCAAGTTCATTCAGCTACACCAAAAGAGTCAACTAAAATAATGCTTGCGTCTAAAAAAACACAGCTTGCCCAAAAACAAGCAAAGCTTTCTGATTTATCCATAAAATCACCAATAGACGGTACAGTTACTAGAGTATACTCCAAGGTTGGAAGACTTGCACAAGATACAGAAGACCACAAGCCAATGTTTGTAATAGAGGACGAGTCCGCAACATATTTGTCTGCAAAAGTTGGCGAATATGACATTTCAAAGGTAAAAGAAGGACAACAGGTAAAAATTACCTCCAACGTATTGGATAAAGACTCTATAACAGGAGTAGTAGAAAGAATATCTCCTACTGCTGAGCAAAAGATAAACTCCACATCTATGGTAGTCCCTGTAAAAATATTAGTAACACAACCTGACAGTAGACTTATTACCGGTGTAGATGCAAAAGGAACTATCACAATTTCCACTAAAAACGATATATTTATAGCCTCCTTTGATTCAATAGGAATTGATGACGATAAAAATTATATCTATACTGTCGAAAATGGTAGCCTTAAAAAAATATATGTAACACAGGGTCTTGATTCCGATTTTAACGTAGAAATAATTTCAAATGAATTAAAAGAAGGTATGCCAATAGTATCTCCAATCGAAGAGACTTACACAGATGGCATGAAAGTAAATATAGCAACAGAAAATGAAAATGCAAAAGTGCAGACAAAAACTGAAGAAAACACAAAATAATATTTAATTAAGGTAATAATTATTAAACATTTTCATTTTGGAGCTATTATGCAAACAATATTAGAAGTAACAGATATTAGAAAAAAATATGTCATGGGTGACAACGTACTTGAGGCATTAAAAGGAGTCTCCTTTAAAGTAGAAGAAGGAGAGTTTGTGGCAATAATGGGAGCATCCGGCTCAGGCAAATCCACCCTTATGAACATAATCGGCTGCCTTGACCTGCAAAGTGAAGGCAAATATATGCTTGACGGCATAGATATAAAAGATAAAACGGAAAATGAGCTGTCAGATATCAGAAATAAAAAAATCGGATTTGTATTTCAATCCTTTAACCTGATTTCTAGAATGAGCTCACTAAAAAATGTTGAGCTGCCTATGATATACAAAAAAGGTATGAACGAAAAACAAAGGCTCCAAAGAGCTACATATCTGCTCACTCAAGTCGGACTGGAGCAAAGACTAAATCATGAGCCAAATGAACTCTCAGGCGGTCAAAGACAAAGAGTAGCTATAGCTAGAGCCTTGGCAAATGACCCTCCTATCATACTTGCAGACGAACCGACCGGTAATTTGGACTCAAAATCCTCAGTAGAAATCATGGCAATATTCAAAAAATTAAATGACGAGGGAAAAACTGTCATCATTGTAACTCACGAGGACGATATAGCGTCATACACAAAAAGAATTATAAGATTTAAAGACGGTAATATAGTATCTGACTTACCAAATGAGCAAAGAACAATACCTCAAAATATTTAGATATGGAGACGAAATGGTATTATTATTAGAAAATTTTAAAATGGCTCTTTCCTCTATAAAATCAAATAAAATGAGGTCATTTTTGACAATGCTAGGCATTATCATCGGTATCACCTCAGTTATTACTATATCTACAGTAGGAGAGTCAACAAAGACAACATTAAATAAATTTATTTCAGGTTTTGGTAAAAATAGAATAATGATTTATATTAATTGGAACTTACCTGACTCAGAGGTCTCTGACAATGCTTTTTTTGATTTAGACGATGTTGAAAAAATAAAGGATAAATTTACCAAAGAAGTCTCTTATATAACTCCATCGCTATTTTACAAGCAAAAACTGACAAACGGAAAAAAAGAAACTCAAGCATCACTTGAGCCTGTTGATTATACAGCAATAAAAGAAATTACAACCGCAAAAATAATATATGGCAGAGATTTCAAAGAAAGCGACCTGATTAACCACAAAAATGTAGTATTAGTTGACAGTATAATAGCTACAGCCTTATATGGAAAAGCGGATATTGTAGGAAAGGTTTTAAATCTTGAAACAGGTGGAGGAGATAGACAAGATTTCTTAGTAATAGGAGTATTTAAATCAGAAAAAACAATTTTTGACAACATGAACGGAAATCCACCTTCCATTTATGCTCCATATACCAGCATAACTACTGGAGGACAAGGGTTATCCTATCTTGACATTAAGATAAATGAAAACTATAACTCCGAAAAAGAGGGCAAAAAGTTAATTAAATATATGTCAAAATTTAAAGAAGTCGACCCAAAAACATACGAGCTAGTTACACTGGAAGAACAAGCCAACGAAATAAACGGTATGCTTAGTACCATGTCAATGGGTCTTGGTGCGATAGCTGCCATTTCCCTAATAGTTGGAGGTATCGGTATAATGAACATCATGCTGGTATCTGTCACAGAGCGTACTAGAGAAATAGGTATCAGAAAATCAATCGGAGCTAGAAAAAAAGATATTTTGATGCAATTTTTGATTGAGTCAATAATACTTTCTGCTCTAGGCGGATTAATCGGTACTATCTTAGGTATAGGCATATCGCAAATAATTTCAGGTCTTATGCAAGTCGATGCCACAGTATCATTGACATCAATATTAATTGCAGTAGCCTTTTCAACATTTGTCGGAATATTCTTCGGACTTTACCCTGCAAATAAAGCGGCAAAGTTAAATCCAATAGATGCATTGAGATATGAATAAAAAAGATAAAAAAATGAAAGCAGATGATAATACATTTGCTTTCATTTTTTTATATTTTTAAGCTCAAATTTAATTTTTATTTACTATTTATACCTCTTTTTACTACATACTTGCCTTTCCCACTATTTTTTGCCCTATACATTATTTTATCAGCTATTGTATACATATAGTTAAATAAATCTTGAGCATATTTAAAGTCCCACTCATTTTTAGCATCATCAAATCTTGTAATAAAATACTCAAGAGTTTTGCCCTCAAAATATTTTTTTGCTTCTTCTTTTGCTGCTGCTTTTTTTGCGTCAAGTTTTTCGTTTTCTTTGACTTTTTTATATTTAATAAATTTGCTTGCTTATTTTAATATATTTTCTTAAAAAAACAAGTGATTTAACTAAAAAAATTAATAAATTTACTATAATTTTGACACAAAGTCATTCTATGCCGTATTTTTCAATAATTTTAGTAACTACTTCAATATATTTTTCTCTTAATTACAAATAAAAAAATAAATGGAAAAATTTAAAAATTAAATTTAATCCATTTATTTTACTTTTATCTATTTTTTGATACGCTAAATTTTTCTACATCATTATATCTAAAAGCATACCCCTAATAGAGTCCATTCTTTCAAGCAATCTCTTGTGGTCAATTTGCCCAGCTATAAAATCCTTAGTCAGGTTGTCCAATTCCCTGTCTACAGTTTTAACTATAGAATAATTTCTAAACCTGCCCTTTCTATCCAAAAAACTTTCATTAGAAAATTGCTGAGAATTACTAGTAGCTACATTCAAAAATTCCTTGACTAATTTTTTGTATTCCAAAACGTCCTTTAAATACACTTTGTCTCCAATTTTGTCTGATTGCTCAGTAATCTTGTCAAAAATCTTTTCCAGCTCTTCTTTTACAGACTCAGATTTTATATTTTTAAATTTTTCTAAAAACTCTGACCTACTCTTTTGTTTTGGAGATAGTGCCTCTAATTCTCCAAGTTTTGCAACAGTCTCCATCTTTTTTGCTTTAAGTGCATTGGCATGCTTAGATATTGCATCTACCGCCGGATTTACAGTATTTTGTGTATTTTTTACACCTTCCATAGCCTTATAATCTCCTATATAAATTCTTTGTAAAAGAATTGTTAAATCTGTTTTAATTTTTATCGGCAACTGTTAAAATAATCTTTAGAGACACCTCAAATAATCACAAGCTTTATTGTTTATATTTTTAATTATATGATATAATTGAAAATATAACAAGTTAAAAGTTGTTTGTACTATTTATAACCCTTTAGGAGGCAAATAAATGGAAGAAATAAAAAATAAAATTTACGCTTATCTTTCTCAAAAAGATGTGCCACCTCAAAATATCCAGCAAATAATGACACAAATTGGATATTTTGACCAAAAACCGCTTACAAAATTGCTTGGTGAAATGATGAACGAGGGATTAATAGTAAAAACTAACAAAAAAGAAAAATATTCAATCCCAAAAAAACTTTCAATGGCAGTCGGCATACTGCTTATGAACCAAAAAGAGTTTGGCTTTGTAAGACAAGAGCTTGATGCCCAAAATGACATATTCATATCCAAAAAAAATCTTGGAGGTGCTTACGACAAAGATAAAGTCCTTGTGCTTATAACACAGCAAGCTGACAGAGGCTACAAGGCAGAAGGGAAAATAATACAAGTTTTAGAAAGAAACACCCAAACCTTAATTGGCAGATACCAAAAAGAGAAAAAATTCGGATTTGTAATACCTAGCAGCAGGAAATTTACCTCAGATATATTTATCCCTGGAAAATACGAAAATGGTGCAAAAAATGGAGACATTGTTGAAGTACAAATAACCGAGTATCCTAAAAAAGACAAAAATGCCGAGGGTAAAGTCAAAAAAGTAGTCGCACTAAAGGATGACGAGGACATATATTTCAAAATAATACTAGCAGAAAATAAAATCAGACAAAAATTTGGCTCAAAAGTAGAAAAAGCCTTAGAAATAATACCTGATAGTGTTGAGCCTTACATGGCTAAAGACAGAGAAGATTTAAGAGATGAATTTGTATTTACAATAGACGGATTTGACGCTAAGGACTTGGACGATGCAATTACCATAAAAAAACTAGACAACGGAAATTACAAATTATACGTTCATATTGCAGATGTCAGCGAATATGTAACCGAAAACTCTGCAATAGACAAAGAGGCTTTTAAAAGAGCAACATCTGTATACCTTATAAATGTGGTCTACCCAATGCTACCCGAAAAATTATCAAACGGAGTATGCTCTTTACACCCACACGTTGATAGATTAGCCCTATCTTGCATAATGAATATAAATCCGGAGGGAAAAATTTTAAACAGCGAGGTCAAAAAAACACTTATAAACTCCAGTGCAAGACTTACCTACGATGAAGTATCAGATTACCTAGAAAATGGAGACGAAAAAGTTTTAATTAAATCTGAAAAGCTAAGAGAAATATTGACAATCTCTCAAGAGCTGGCAAAAATACTAAGAAACGCCCGTATGCAAAACGGTTCTATGGATTTTGATTTTCCTGAAAGCTTAATAGAAATGAATGAATACAACCAAGTAACAAATATTTCTATAGAAGAAAGGCGTATTGCAAATAAAATCATAGAAGAATTTATGCTTGCCGCAAATAAAACCATAGCAGAAAAATATTTTCACCTTGACCTGCCATTTGTATACAGAGTCCATGAAAAACCCGACCCTGAAAAATTACAAAAACTTCTGCCGGTATTGCAAAGTTTCGGCTACGATATGAAGATTAAGGGCGAAGTAAATTCTAAACAACTTCAAGAATTATTAAGTAAACTAGAAGGATTAAAAATAAAAAATGAAATGCTAACGGAAAAATATCAAATAAATGAATCTATAAAAAATGAAATTGAATTTCTTAATCTTAAGAAAAAAGAAGCAGAAAATTTAATTGGATCAGCAATAGAAATTAAGAATTTTAAAGAAGATTTAGAATCGTTATTATTAATATATGAAGAAGAATTAAAGAAATTAAAAAGTATTATGGAAGAAGAAAGTGATAAACCACAAA
>QWCK01005528.1_pt1 | contig 11421 bp, 8 predicted proteins | sample 1972571 | NCBI WGS metagenome assembly QWCK01 (sample SAMN09866710, study PRJNA288562) | Human gut metagenome isolate term2_stool, whole genome shotgun sequencing... | isolation source: gut | host: Homo sapiens | place: USA: California | reverse complement strand
GTCCCGGCCCCCGCTGGCCGCCAGAGACAGCCCCGCCGCCGCCAGCAGCACCAATATCATGGGGTCCTGCAGCTGCCCCAGCAGCCGCAGCAGCAGGGGCGGACGCCGGGGCGGGGAAAGCTGGTTGGGCCCGTCCCGCTCCAGCCGCCGGGCGGCCTCCCCGTCAGAGAGTCCCTCCGGTCCGCTGTCCAGCTTCTCCATCACCTGCCGCGCCGTCATGCTGTGCCACCGCTCCATGTCTCCACGCTCCTTCCCTTTGTGGCACACAGTATACCCCCGGGCCTGTCCTGTTTTTTGCAGAATCCTGACAGGGGCGCAAAAAAGCGGCGGCCGCCCGAAACAGCGGCCGCCGCAAACATGCAGCTTAGTTAAACTTGTATATCTTTCTCGCCAGGCGGTACAGCCCCACCGACAGCCTCCGGCCCTGATAGCCGGGGAAGGCGGTGAAGGCGGACACGGCCCGGTATTTCATCTTGTGGTACAGCCCGGAGTCCACCGTGCGCAGATACTCCCACAGCTGGGTGCGCTTGCCCAGAGATTCGGGGGTGTTCTCAATGACCAGGAAGATGGAGGAGATGGCCATCATCATGGCCAGATAGCTCATCATATACCGGCCCAGCTTGTTGTGCTCGGCACAGACCTTGCGCAGATCGTGGGACTTCATCATGTGATAGGTGACCCGCAGCTGCTGGTCCACCCGGGTGACCATCACCTTCTCGTTCACCGACTGGTCGGCCCGGCCGATGAAATAGCGGTACAGGTCCACATCCAGATAGTAGATGTTCTTCACATAGGGCAGGGGCTGATAGACAAAGATGTTGTCCACATAGAAGGTGTGCTTGGGCAGCTCCAGATCGCAGTCCCGCAGCAGCTGGGTGCGATAGATGACCGAGTGCATCAGCAGATACTGGGAGGGACGGAAGCGCCCGATCTGTTCCCAGCCGAACACCTTGTTTCTGGGAAACACGTTGCGATAGTCCATCACCCGCTGGGTGTTGTCCTCCACATGCTCATAGACATAGTTGCACACCATCATGTCCACCAGCCTGTCGTCCCGGACGAACTGGCGCAGCTTGTCCAGGGCCTTGTGCAGGGAGGGCACATCCACCCAGTCGTCAGAGTCCACTACCTTATAGTAAATGCCCCGGGCGTTGCGGATGCCCTGGTTCACGCCCTCGCCGTGGCCGCCGTTCTCCTGGTGGATGGCCCGGACGATGTCGGGGTACTGCTCCTGATACCGGTCGCAGATGGCCGGGGTCTCGTCTTTGGTGGAGCCGTCGTCCACCAGAATGATCTCAATGTCGTCGCCCCCCTGCAGCAGGGTGTTCACGCAGTGCTCCATGTAGGCCGCCGAGTTGTAACAGGGGACGGCAAAGGTGATCAGCTTATCCATGTCGTTCTCTCCTTGCATCTTGCAATTTTCAGGGCCGGTCTCTCCTCCGGCCCGCTGGCTCAAAGCCGCTCCGCCAGGTCCAGGGCCCGGGCGGCGATGGCATCCATGTTGTAATACTGATACTCCGCCAGGCGGCCCAGCAGGTGCAGGTTGCCAAAGTGTTCGGCCAGGCCGCGGTACCGGTCATACAGGGCCCGGTTGGCCGGGTTGATGATGGCATAGTAGGGGATCTCCCCCAGAATGCCGCCATAGGCCTTGGAGTATTCCTTCACGATGGTGGTCTTGCCGGGCAGCACCTGGCCGGTGAGGTGCTTAAACTCCGTGATGCGGGTATACTCCCGGTCCACGGTGTAGTTCACCGTGCCATAGCCCTGAAAATCGTCCCGGGGCAGGGTCTCAAACTGGAAATTCAGGGTGCGGTAGGGCAGGGGACCGAAGCGGAAGCGGAACAGCTCGTCTGCCTGACCGGTGTAGACCACCGGGCCGGTAAAGGGCTCCCCGTCCACCCTCAGCGTGTCGCCGGACACGTCCAGCCGCTCCAGGGCATCGCAGCCCAGCTCCACGGTGATGTTGGGGTGGGCAAGCATCCGCTGGAACATGGGGGTATAGCCCTCCAGGGGCATGCCCTGATAGGCGTCCTGGAAATACCGGTCGTCCCTTGACAGGAACACGGGCACCCGGGCGGTGGTGGCCGGGTCGATCTCCTCCGGCTTCTGCCCCCACTGCTTCATGGTGTAGTGGACGAAGACGTGCTCATAGACATAGTCGGCCAGGGCGGCGATCTCCGGGTCTGGGTTCTGCCGCAGCTCCAGAATGGTCACCTTTTTCTCCGGGCCATAGGCGGCGATGAGCTTGTCCCCCAGGCGCTTGCCCTCCTCCATGCCGAAGGCCGTCTCCAGGGAGGTGAGGTTAAAGGGCACGGGATAGGTCATCCGCCCGCCCCTGTTGTCGGGGATGTTGGCGATGACCCGGTGGCGATAGTCCCGCCACTGGGTAAAGCGGGACAGCCAGTCGAACACCCGCTTGTCGTTGGTGTGGAAGATGTGGGGGCCATATTGGTGGATCAGAATGCCCGCCTGGTCGGGCCGGTCATAGGCGTTGCCCGCCACGTGGTCCCGCCGCTCCAGCACCAGCACCCGGCGGCCCTTCTCCGCCAGCGCCCGGGCCGTGACCGCCCCGGCGTAACCCGCGCCCACGACCAATGCATCAAATGTCTGTTTCAAACTTGTCTGCCGCCTTTCCGCGCCGGAGCTTAAACTGCCGGCGGTGATCTGCTTCGATCTGCTTCGATATTAAGTGGAGCATAGTATATCACACTTTTGTGAAAAAAGGAATTAAATTTCCTTGAAGATTGTGGAGATATTCTCTCCGCCAGTCCCACTTTTCCCTTGACATTCCCCCGGGATACAGATAAGATAATAGGGCAAATACCGACATATGCGCGGATGAGGACAGTAACCCCTCCCGCTCCCGAGCAGAGAGCCGCCGTTTGGTGCAAGGCGGACGGGAGCCAAGGGGCGAACATCACCTCGGAGCAGAGGGCTGAACCTTTTTCAGTAGGCCCCTCCGGCAGCCCCCGTTACCGGGCAGACCTTGAGTGGCCGCCTCATATCAGGCGGCAAGAAGAGTGGTACCGCAGAGGATGTTACGCCTTTGTCTCTTACATCGTAGGAGACAGGGGCGTTTTTTGTTGGGGAAAGCCCTCTCAGTCACGGCTGCGCCGTGCCAGCTCCCCCACAGGGGGAGCCAAGAACGCACCTCTTCGGTCCCCCGCCCCTTGCCTCCCCCTTTGGGGGAGGTGCCCAGTGCGCACACTGGGCGGAGAGGGCCTAACTTTGTGCATCATAACCTTAACGATATAAAAAGGAGAACGGACATGGATTACAACAAGACCATCAACCTGCCCAAGACCGACTTCCCCATGCGGGCCGGTCTGCCCAACCGGGAGCCCGGGATGCTCCAGCGCTGGAACGATATGGACCTGTACAACGAGATGCTGAAGAAGAACGAGGGCAAGCCCCGCTTTGCCCTGCACGACGGCCCCCCCTTCTCCAACGGCAGCCTGCACATGGGCCACGCCCTGAACAAGTCCATCAAGGACTTTATCACCCGCTCCTATGCCATGCGGGGCTACTACACCCCCTATATCCCCGGCTGGGACAACCATGGCATGCCCATCGAAAGCGCCATCATCAAGCAGAACAAGCTCAACCGCAAGGCCATGTCCGTGCCCGAGTTCCGCACCGCCTGCCACGAGTTTGCCCAGCACTATATCGACGTGCAGATGGAGGGCTTCCGGCGCATCGGCGTTCTGGGCGACTGGGAGCACCCCTATAAGACCATGGACCCCGGCTTCGAGGCCGAGGAGGTGAAGGTCTTTGGCAAGATGTACGCAAAGGGCTATATCTACAAGGGGCTCAAGCCCGTGTACTGGTGCTATCACGACGAGACCGCCCTGGCCGAGGCGGAGATCGAGTATCAGGACGACCCCTGTACCACCGTGTATGTGAAGTTCCCCATGCACGACGACCAGGGCAAGCTGAGCCACCTGGACAAGAGCAAGCTGAACTTCGTCATCTGGACCACCACCATCTGGACCCTGCCCGGCAACCTGGCCATCGCCCTCCACCCCAGCGAGAGCTATGCCGTTGTGAAGAACCATGAAAACGGCGAGATGTATATCTTGGCCGAGGCCCTGGTGGAGAAGGTGATGCAGGTGGCCGGCATCGCCGACTACTCCATCGTGGAGACCCACGAGGGCGCCTTCTTCGAGAACATGCTGGCCGACCACCCCTTCCTGCCCAAGACCTCCCGCCTGGTGCTGGCCGACTATGTCACCATGGACTCCGGTACCGGCTGCGTCCACACCGCCCCCGGCTTCGGCGCGGATGACTATCAGACCTGCCGCCGCTACAACATGGAGATGGTGGTCCCCGTGGACGACCGGGGCCGCCACACCGACTACGCCGGCAAGTACGCCGGTCTGCGGGTGGAGGAGTCCAACCCCATCATCCTGGAGGATATGAAGCGGTCCGGCGCTCTGCTGGCCAGCGAGGAGATCGTCCACAGCTATCCCCACTGCTGGCGCTGCAAACACCCCATCATCTTCCGGGCCACCCCCCAGTGGTTCTGCTCCGTGGACTCCTTCAAGGACGAGGCCTGCGCCGCCTGCGACGATGTGCGCTGGGTTCCCGCCTGGGGCATCGACCGGATGAAGAGCATGATCCGGGAGCGTGCCGACTGGTGTATCTCCCGTCAGCGCCGGTGGGGCCTGCCCATCCCCGTGTTCTACTGCGCCGACTGCGGCAAGCCCATCTGCACCGACGAGACCATCGCCGCCGTCAGCAAGCTGTTCGGCGAGAAGGGCTCCAACGCCTGGTACGAGATGGAGGCCGCTGACATCCTGCCCCAGGGCTTCCCCTGCCCCCACTGCGGCAAGGCCGCCGGCTTTACCAAGGAGGAGGACACCCTGGACGGCTGGTTCGACTCCGGCTCCACCCACTTCGCCTCCATGAAGAAGGACCAGGGCTTCTGGCCCGCCACCATGTATCTGGAGGGCCTGGACCAGTACCGCGGCTGGTTCCAGTCCAGCCTGCTCACCGCCGTAGGCGCCTTCGGCCAGGGCGCACCCTTCCAGGAGTGCGTCACCCACGGCTGGACCGTGGACGGCGAGGGCCGTGCCATGCACAAGTCCCTGGGCAACGGCGTGGACCCCGCCGACATCTTCAAAAAGTACGGCGCCGACCTGCTGCGCCTGTGGGCCGGTTCCGCCGACTACCATGTGGACGTGCGCTGCTCCGATGCCATCTTCAAGCAGCTCAGCCAGAACTATCTGAAGTTCCGCAACACCGCCCGCTATTGCCTGGGCAACCTGGCCGGCTTCGACCCTGACCAGCTGGTGGCCCCCCAGGATATGCTGGAGCTGGACCGCTGGGCCGTCACCAAGCTCAACGAGCTGACGAGCCAGTGCTTCGCCGCCTATGACAACTACGAGTTCCATGTGGTCTCCCACGCCATCAACGACTTCTGCGTGGTGGAGCTGTCCAGCTTCTATCTGGACATCATCAAGGACCGCCTGTACTGCGACGAGACCGACGGGCTCTCCCGCCGCTCCGCCCAGACCGCCCTGTGGCTGATCCTGGACACCATCACCAAGCTGTTTGCCCCCATCCTGGCCTTCACCTGCGACGAGATCTGGCAGGCCATGCCCCACAAGCAGGGCGACGACGGCCGGAACGTGGTGCTCAACCAGATGAACCAGCCCTTCGCCGGCTATGCCCTGGACGAGGACACCATGGCCAAGTGGGACAAGATCATCTCCGTCCGCACCGCCGTGAACGCCGCCCTGGAGAGCGCCCGCGCTGAGAAGAAGATCGGCAAGAGCCTGGAGGCCCAGGTCTCCGTCACCGTCCCCGCCGAGGACGCCTTCCTGGCCGAGATGAACGCCGACGAGCTGGCCGACCTGTTCATCGTCTCTCAGGCCGACCTGACCGTGGGCAGCGAGCTGAGCGTGGCCGTCGCCCCCGCCCAGGGCGAGAAGTGCCAGCGCTGCTGGAAGCACCACCCCCTGGTGGGCTCCGATGCCAAGCACCCCGCCCTGTGCCCCCGCTGCGCCAAAGTGGTCGCCGCCCTGAATATTGAGGAGTAAGCGCAAAATCCTCTTAACCCTCAAGGGGACGGTTCCTGTGATCTCAAAATCGCAGGAACCGTCCCCTTGCCGCTCTGCTTTTGTTGCATTTGCCCCGGCTTTGGTGTAGAATAATGCCACTTAACTTAGCAGAAGGGAGAATCCCCCTATGACCTATACCATGCAGCAGTACGAGGAGAGCGCCCAGGCCATCCGGGCCCGCCTGAACGGCTTTGTCCCCAAGGTGGCCATGGTGCTGGGCTCCGGCCTGGGCTTTTTGGGCGACCAGGTGGAAAACCCCATCGCCATCGACTATCACCACATCCCCCACTTCAAGGCGTCCACCGCCCCCGGCCACAAGGGCCGCCTGGTGTGCGGCATGCTGGACGGCCAGGCCGTGGCCGTGATGCAGGGCCGGATGCACCACTACGAGGGCTACTCCTACGAGGAGGTGTCCTACGCCGTGCGGGTGCTGCGCCTGCTGGGCTGCGACACCCTGGTGGTCACCAACGCCGCCGGCTGCGTCCGCCAGGACTGGCACGCCGGGGAGCTGATGCTCATCACCGACCAGATCAAGATGTTCTCCCCCTCCCCCCTGCGTGGGGAGAATCTGCCCCAGTTTGGCCCCCGCTTCCCCGATGCCTCCCACCTGTACAGCCCCCGGCTGCAGCAGCTGGCCCGTGAGGCCGCCCGGGACCTGGGGCTGACCCTGCGGGAGGGCGTCTACTTCTACTGTTACGGCCCCCAGTACGAGACCCCCGCCGAGATCCGGGCCGCCCGCATCCTGGGGGGCGACGCCGTGGGCATGTCCACCGCACCGGAGGTCATCGTGGCCGCCCACTGCGGCATGGAGGTGCTTGGCCTGACCCTGCTGTCCAACATGGCCGCAGGCATTCTGGACCAGCCCCTGTCCGAGCAGGAGGTGCTGGACGCCGCCGAGGCCGCCCGGGAGACCTTCTCCGGCCTGGTCCGGGCCTGTCTGCCCAAACTCTGATTTCTTTGCCGCTGTTTGGAGGTTTTTATGTCCATTCTCTTTGAACATGTCACCGCCGTGACCATGGACCCCGCCGCCCCTGTGCTGCACGATGCCTTTGTGCTGGTGGAGGGTACGGCCATTTCTCAGGTGGGCCATACCCGCCCCCAGGGGGCGTTTGACCGGGTGGTGGACTGCACCGGGAACGTGATGATGCCCGGTCTCATCAACGCCCACACCCACCTGCCCATGACCCTGATGCGGGGCTATGGCGGGGGGCACGATCTGCAGCACTGGCTCAACGACTATATCTTCCCCGCCGAGGACAAGCTGGACAGCGCCAGCGTCCGGGCGGGCACCCTGCTGGCCCTGGCCGAGCTTATCGCCGGGGGCGTGACCTGCGTGGCCGATATGTATTACTTCTGCCCGGACATCGCCCAGGCGGTGGCCGACAGCGGCATCAGCGCCAACATCAGCCGGTCTGTCACCTGCTTCGGCCCGGTGGACGACCCGGAGAATTACTATGCCTGCCGGGAGCTGAACGCCTTCCGGGAGCAGTGGCACGGCTTTGACAGCGGACGCATCCGGGTGGATGCCTCCATCCACGCTGAGTACACCTCCTTCGCCGCCCCCAACATGTGGGAGTATCTGGGCCGCTATGCCGCCGACCACAAGCTGGGGATGCAGGTCCACCTGTCCGAGACCCGGTCAGAGCATCTGGAATGCATGGCCCGCCACGCCGGCAAGACCCCCTTCGCCGTGCTGGACGACTATGGCGTGTGGCAAAACGGCGGCGTGGCCGCCCACTGCGTGTGGGTCAGCCAGGACGACATGGAGGGCATGGTCCGCCGGGGGGTCACCGCAGTCCACAACCCCGTGTCCAATTTAAAGCTGGCCTCCGGCGTGGCCCCGGTGCCCCGGCTGCTCCAGGCCGGGGTGAACGTGGCCCTGGGCACCGACGGGGTGGCCTCCAACAACAGCCACGATATGTTCGAGGAGATCAAGCTGGCCGCCCTGCTCCACAAGGGGGTCTCCCGGGACCCCACGGCGGTGTCCGCCCGCCAGGCCCTGGCGATGGCCACCGTCAACGGGGCAAAGGCCCTGGGCCGGAACACCGGGCGCATCGCCCCGGGGCTGGATGCCGACCTCATTCTGGTGGACTTCACCCACCCCGGCCTGACCCCCTGCCACGACCCGGAGGAGAATCTGGTCTTTTCCGCCCACGGCAGCGACGTGGTCATGAATATGGCCCGGGGCAAGGTCATATATGAAAACGGGGCCTTCCTCACCCTGGACCTGGAGGACATCCGTGCCCAGCTGGAGGGCTATGCCCTGCCCCGCATCTTCGGCTGACAGCCGCCAAACGCGCCGGTTCTCCGGCGGAAGGAGAGATATCCATGGCCCAACGTGATCCGGCCCCCAGGCGGGTGGCCCAGACGCAGAAGCAGAACAGCTTCTTCGGCGGCGCGGCGATCTTAGCCGCCGGCATCCTCATCGTCAAGCTCATCGGTATGTTCTATAAGATCCCCCTCATCAACATCATCGGCGAGGCGGGGGCTGCCGACTTTAACAACGCCTATAATATCTATGCCGTGCTGCTCACCGTGTCCACGGCGGGTCTGCCCGTGGCCGTGTCCAAGCTGGTCAGCGAGGCCAACGCCCTGGACCGGCGCAACCAGGTCCGGCGGACCTTCCGCCTGGCGCTGGTGCTGTTTCTCGCCCTGGGACTTGTCTCCTTCCTGGTGATGTTCTTCCGGGCGGACGCCCTGGCCGGGATGATGAACGACTCCAAGGCCGCCGCCGGCATCCGGGCCCTGGCCCCCGCCGTGGTGTGCGTGGGCTGTCTGGCCGCCCTGCGGGGCTATTCCCAGGGCCACAGCAACATGGCCCCCACCTCCGTCTCCCAGATCATCGAGGCCCTGTGCAAGCTGGTGGTGGGCCTGGGGCTGGCCTTCTGGCTGGTGAAGCAGGGCAAGGACCCGGACGTGGCCGCCGCCGGTGCCATCACCGGTGTCACCGTGGGCACCGTGGTGGCCCTGGCGTATATGGTGCTGGACTTTCTCCTGTCCCGTGGCCGGGAGGACACCCGGGGCACCGACCGGCCGGACAGCGCCGGGAGCATCCTGGTCAACATCCTGAAGATCGCCGTGCCCATCACCCTCAGCTCGTCCATGGTGGGCATCGTCACCGTCATCGACTCCTCCCTGGTGCAGGGCCAGCTGCAAAGCGCCCTGGACCTGACGGAGCAGGCCAGCCGCACCCTGTACGGCAACTACTCCGGTGCCCTGAACATCTATAACCTGCCCACCTCCCTTATGGCGGCCATCACCGCATCCGTCATTCCGGCGGTGTCCGCCGCCCTGGCCCGGCGGGACCGGCGGGGGGCGGCCCGGATCACCGGCTCGGCCCTGCGCATCACCGCCCTGCTGTCCTTCCCCATGGGGGTGGGCCTGTTCGTGCTGGGCACCCCCATCATCCGCCTGCTGTTCCCCAAGCTGAACGTAGCGGTGGCCGGTCCCCTGCTGTCCACCCTGGGCATCGCCACCCCCTTTGTGTGCATGGTTCTGGTGTGCAACTCGGTGCTCCAGGCCCACGGCTTTATCAACCTGCCCGTCATCGTCATGGTGCTGGGGGGCATCGTGAAGATCGTGAATAACTATAACCTGGTGGGGACCATCGGCATCGCCGGAGCCCCCGTGGGCAACATTCTCTGCTTCGGTCTGGCCCTGGTGCTGAACCTGGTGGTCATCACCCGGGTCATCCCCAACCGGCCCCGGCTGCTGCCCATCTTTGCAAAGCCCGCCGTCGCCTCCGCCGTCATGGGCGGGGCGGCCTGGGCGGTATACGGTCTGCTCTCCCGCATCCTGTCCTCCGAGCAGGTGGACCAGGCGGGGCAGACCGTCCGGGCGGTCAGCCGCATGGGCAACGCCGCCGGCATCTTCCTGGCCATCGCCGTGGCCGGGGTGGTCTATCTGGTGCTGGTCATCGCCCTGCGGGCCATTTCCCGGGACGACCTGGCCCTGATGCCCAAGGGGGATAAGCTGGCCCGACTGCTGCGCCTGTAACAAACAAACGGAGCCGTGGGAGCAAAAAACCACGGTTCCCCGATGTTTGTCCACAAAAAACCAAAAATCTCTTGATAAGGAAGCGAAACTGTGGTAGATTTTGAATGTAAGCCCCGCTATGACATCCAGGACCTGCTCCGCATCATGGAGCTGCTGCGCAGTCCCGACGGCTGCCCCTGGGACCGGGCCCAGACCCACCAGTCCATCCGCCGGAACATGCTGGAGGAGGCCTATGAGGCCGCCGAGGCCATTGACGAAAACGATCCTGTCCACCTGAAGGAGGAGCTTGGCGACGTACTGCTTCAGGTGGTCTTTCACGCCAGAATGGCCCAGGAGGCCGGCTGGTTCGACTTTGACGACGTGGTAAACGGCGTGGCCCAAAAGCTGGTCTTCCGCCACCCCTATGTCTTTGGGGACGGCCAGGCGGCGGATGCCGACGGGGCCCTGAACGCCTGGGAGCGCCAAAAGCGGCAGGAGAAGGACCAGCGCACCACCGCTGACGCTTTAAACGCTGTGGCCCGCTCCCTGCCCGCCCTGATGCGGGCGGAAAAGATCCAGGAAAAGGCCAGAAAGGCGGGCTTTGACTGGGACTGCATCGGCCCCATGCTGGACAAAATAACTGAGGAGGCCCAGGAGCTGCGCCAGGCGGTGGACGAGCACAGCAACATCGAGGAGGAGCTGGGCGACCTGCTCTTCGTCACCGCCAAGGCCGGGCGCTTTTTGGGCCTGGACAACGAGCTGGCCCTCCACGCCGCCTGCGAAAAATTCATCCGCCGCTTCCGCACCGTGGAGCAGCTGGCGGACAAGCCCCTGGATCAGCTGGACGTGCCCGCTCTGGAGGCCCTGTGGCGGCAGGCCAAGGCCCGTGAGCGCCAGGAACAGCCCCAGGGCTGAAACTTACGACACTTAGAATTCTCCCTTCGGGCGGATGATAAGTATATTCACGACATGCGCCCCGGCGCTGTCTCACATGCACAGGAGGAAAAACGACTATGAATAAGACTGAACTCATTGCCGCTGTCGCCGAGAAGGCGGAGCTTTCCAAGAAGGACGCTGAGGCCGCTATCACCGCCATGGTGGATGCCATCACCGGTGCGCTGAGCCAGGAGGAGAAGGTCCAGCTGGTGGGCTTTGGCTCTTTCGAGGTGAAGGTCCGTGCCGAGCGCCTGGGCCGCAACCCCAAGACCAAGGAGGAGATCCACATCCCCGCCTCCAAGACCCCCGTGTTCAAGGCCGGCAAGGCCCTGAAGGACGCCGTAAAGTAATCAAAAAACACAAAACGGGGACGCAGAGAGCGCGTTCCCGTTTTTGTATTTTGGGGAAGCCCTCTCAGTCACGGCTATCGCCGTGCCAGCTCCCCCGG
>QWCK01009831.1_pt1 | contig 11434 bp, 9 predicted proteins | sample 1972571 | NCBI WGS metagenome assembly QWCK01 (sample SAMN09866710, study PRJNA288562) | Human gut metagenome isolate term2_stool, whole genome shotgun sequencing... | isolation source: gut | host: Homo sapiens | place: USA: California | reverse complement strand
CGTTTTGTCAAGCTTGACAAATTGCCGTGGATGTAGTAATATATTCATGTTGAGGTGAATTATGAAAAAGAAATTTATTTTATTTATAACTATGCTAGTGGCCATGCTTATGGCATTGACAGCATGTTCAGAAAAAGTGACGAAGTTTACAAAAGAAGAGATAAAAGACTGGAACGTTCCTGAGGGCAAAGAGCCAAAAGCTGACGACATCGACGACGACTTTGTAAATGAGCTTAAACGCTTTATTAAGAAGAGCATAGCAGAGAAAAATTACGAAGCCTTCTCAGAGATGGTTAGCGATGAGTATTTGACAGCAGTTGACATGACGCGTGATGAATACAGGGCACTTAACAAAGAGACGAGCGAAGCACTTAAAGACATTGACATCGAAGTGTCAGACGTTGAAGCTAGCCAAGTTGATGAACACGCAATCGCAAAATCAATATACAGTTCATATCACTTGGTAAAGTTACCGAGGGTATGGAAGTCAGAGCAAAACTTATGAGCACTGAGAAATGGGACAGAGAGCTACTAAGCGCAACGCTTTACACAGACAGAGGTAAGTACGATGCAGCCAAATTCAAGATAAATATCGCAAGCGGCAAGACAGAGCACGCGCTTTTCTACTTCCAGCACGCAAAAGGCAAAGCCGAAAAGTTCGAGCTAGTCTACAAAGGCGATGGCGGCGAAGAAAAGATGACTACATTTGAGTTTAAATAGATAGATATAAAATATAATAGATATGTATATATAGTAGGAAGAGATGCTTCCTACTATTTTTTTGCAAAAAATATCTGCCAGGCTCATATGTGCCTAGCAGATATCTTTTATAATAGATTTAACTATTTACTTTTTTCTACGATAAACTTTTTCTTGATATATACAAGTCCAAGTAAAATCATTAAACCTAAGAATATACCTAAAGCGTCTTCTGTAACGCCAGTCTTTGGTAATCTGTTCTTGTCTTTAGGCTTTTCATTTTCTTCTTCTGGTTCATGTGGTTCTTCTGGTTCTTCTTCTTCAGGTTCTTCTGGTTCCTCAGGTTCTTCTGGTGGAACTTCTTTGTTTAGTATAGTGAAACCTTTGTACATTTCACCAGAGTAGCTTACCTCGAACTTTCTATCGTCAATATTGTAGATATTGTCCTTTTCGCCTACTTCTCTAACAGTGTATGTGTATCTTCTTCCTGATTCGTCTTCTAAATCAAGATTAGTGAAGCTTGCACTCCAGCCGTTAGCTGCGTTTAAAGTAAGGATTTTGCCGCTTGCTTCGCCATTGATATACAGCTCAACTTGTATATCTCTAGTTTTGCCAAGAGCTTGCCAAACTTTATTTACTCTAACTGTTATAGTTTTTGTTTCTGGTGTAGGTGGTTCTTCTGGCTCTTCAGGTTTTTCTGTGTTAGTGAAAGTGACTTTAGCTACTTCTGTAATTACTACATCAACTGGATATACGATGATCAAGTTTCCATCTTCATCATATTTAAGTTCTACCTCAGCTTTATCTTCGGCTGCTTCTTTAAGTTCAAATGAGTATTTTTTGCCTTGAATCATTTTTAAGAATTCATCTTTTGTCAATTCTTTCTTGTCTGTGCCAAAGAATTTTACAATCTTGTCTTTAGCATCAAAATCCATAGTTGTTTCAATAGACTGTTTTCCGTCAAATTTTTCTAAGTCTTCTTCAGTAAATTCATAGTTGTTTGCAGATAAAACTCCTTTACCTAGGAATTCTTCGAAATATTTCCACTCTTCAGGTGTAATGGTACATAAAGAACTAACTTTCCATTTTCTTCAACTAATTTAAGGACATATGGATCATCGTTTGTAACAATGTCACCATCCCAGTTCGCTTCATACTGGCCAAGGTTTCTTGGGAATGGATTTCCTTTTTCATCATAATACATTTTAATTTCGATATCTGAATCTTTAAATTTTCCATTCATTACGATATCTTTGATTACTGTATCTAAGTGCCAATCCCATCCATCAACTCTATATGGTTCAAGTTTTTTTGTATAAACTTCTTTTACTTCTTTATCACCATCTTTGTAAATATAATGCACTTCAAAAGGTATATAATTAATTCTAAAATATCCACCAGTATAATCTTTGTAGATTAGATATTTATCAGAATCTTTATCTCTTTCAACTCTAATATTTAAAGTAGAATTTTCTTTTCTTGTAACAAGTGGAATAAATATTTCAGAATCTTCCTTAACCCAATACTTTTCAAAACCCATGCCATCTAATTCAAAAAATGGAAGTTTGTCAAAATTACCTTTCCATCCATTATCTTTAGATAAGATAACGTAACGATCGTTTCCATCTTTATCCTTAACTCTTATTCCATCTTTTAATAAATATACCTTAACAGAATCAGGAATATCCTTTTCTTCTATCGATTCATCCCATTTTTTCACTACAGGTATTTCTGAATATGGATAGTTAGTAATGGTAAATCTATGATTTGGCACTAACGCTAACTTATAACCATTGGTATTTTTTGTGTAATCATCAGTTGTATGATCTGGATTCCCCATATATTGAGTCCAAAGATATGGTAGTTGAATTTCAACTGTACCGTCTTCTTTTTCGAGTATATAGGCTTCATGCCAAGGACCATTTTCTTCCCACCAATTTGAATCAGCAGTTAAACCATTGTAGCCAAGGCCAACCCAATCAGGAGATGGTTCATAGGCTTTGTCATAACTATGATATGTTATTTTTACATCTTTAAGATTCTTAAACTTATCAAGAAGCATATCTTTTACGAGGCCAGTCCATTTCTCTTTATCTTCCTTATAGTCAATTTTAATATCTTCCCTCGAGATTTCTTTACCATTTTTATCCTTATGGATAAATACGATTTTGTAGTCCATTTGCTTGTGAGGTGGCATATCAAAATTAATGGCATTATCATCATTAGGGTATTTTTCACCAGCAAATACTCTTTCAACCTCTAAAGAATTTAATGTTTCATCTATAACAGAGTAGAAATCATCATTTCTTTCCTTTATTGAGTAGCTGATCTTCTTTTTCATAAGCTCTTCAGCTGTAAAAGGTAGATTTTCAAACTTTGCAGTCCAATCATTATCTTTACTTAGTTCAACTTCGCCATATTTTGCGTCTCCTATAAATAAATCAACCCAAATGCTTTTAGGTTTTTTATCTTCAGGAATCGACTTATGCCACTTTTTATCTATAGTTATTTCATATTCGCCAGTTTTTCCTGGAGGAGTAGTGTTAGCGTTTGATCCAATTCCAGCACCCTTTAAAGCAGTGTTGCCCATAATAAATAGATTAGAGTTTGTCCAAGCTTCATTTTTTGTTTGAGCATTATATATAGCTTGTAAAGATACAGCTTTGTCTGTATGATACATCCATTCTGGAACTTCTTTACCATCATATAGATATTTGATAATATTTCCTTTTTCTGTGATAGGAGATATATTTGTTAAGAATTTTGGATAATCAAAACTTTCTCCATTAAAAATACTATAATTATCTTTTTTTCCATGAGTAAAAATATCTTTACCACCAGATGAAGCATCATTATCAAAAATGTAAACTGAATTAAAATCTTCAAAATTCACATTTCCTGCTGGACAATGCCAAAATCCTCCGCCATTACCTGCAGAAAGATGATAATAAGCACCACTTATAGCTTTGTTTTGACTAATCAATACATGATCTAACTTTAAAACATGTGGAACAATAGAAACATAAATTCCTCCGCCCATATTTTCAGACTTATTGTTTAAAAGATATCCACCATTTAACTTAGCAGTAGACGCATTAATATATATGCCTCCACCTGCACCTGATGTGTTACCATCATTGTGAACTTTGGCTATATTTTTATAAATCAGACCACCATTTTGAGTATAGTAAGCCCCAGCATATTTAATATATTCATCATATTTTTCATTTACTATGTTTGAATAGTTTACACCATTTGTACCTGTAACATAATTATCGTTAATAGCTACAGCCCCTCCATGATAAGATTCATTTCCAGCTAATATACCATTATTGAATATAAAATTAGCAAGTGAATCTACATGTACAGCACCGCCATAGTTTTCTGTCTCTGGTTCTAAGTTGGCATACATTGGACCTTTATTATTAGCAATAAGACCTCCATTCATTGTAAATAGAGCTTTAATTCTTTTACCATTTTTATTTCCAAAGATTTTTCCTAAAAAGACACCACCTACTGGTGCTTCGTTATTGTCAATACTTCCACCATTTAAAGTAAACTCTCCGCCTTCATCGATGTAAACAGCTCCAGCTGCATTGAATGTTGAATGTCCTTTTGAGATGTTCCTATTAGAAGTAATTCTACCGCCATTCATAGTGAATGTGGCATCTTCATGCACATAAATAGGTGCAGAATTAACGCTTTCATTATTGCTATGAGCAATAAATCCGCCATTCATAGTAAGTTCGCCAGACACATCAATTATCGAGCCATTTGTTATTTCAGTTTTTACATCTTTATTTCCATCGATAAATAATGGGTCATTATTATCTTTGCCTAAAGTTAACTTAGCTCCTTTTTCAACTTTAAATAGTGTCGCCTTAAAAGCTTCAGCTCTTTTTAAAATAATCTCGACATTTGGCAATGGATTTTTTGTTAAATCCGTATCTTCAAGAGCTTTTTCACCTTTAGCTTCCGCTTCTTTAACAAGTTCTTGTCTCCTTGCCATGTCATCATTTTCGCTAGGCATAGTTATTTTATCTTCACCAATTGGTGTAACTTGATTATCTGCTTTACTTCTATCAGCACCAGATGTTAATACAATGATTTTATTTTCGCCTATAGTTATAGTATCTGTTATTTGAAAGCTTTGTGTTATAACAATAGTTGTCTCCACGTTATCCTTAGCTTGCTTTATGGCATTAACCAATTCATCATATGACTTAACCTCAAAAAAATTGTCTCTTTCTTCTGGCCCTGCACCTAAAGGAGTAAGCTTATCTGGATCTAAGACTGTACCAACTTCAAGCTCTTTTGCATCTGCATTTGCTTCAGCATTTTCACCTTCTTCAGCTTTTTCTTCAGCCTTTTCTTCTGCGCCGTATTTAGCTTTTTCTTCTTCAGTCTTTGTTTCTTTTACTTTTTCTTCGTCTGTTTTAGCATCAGCATCTTTATTTTCATCTTGTTTCTTATCTTCTTCAGGCTTTTCTTCTACTTCAGCATTTTCCTTAGCATCTTCTGCCTTAGCTTCTGTATTGTTATCTTTCTTATCATCTGGATTTACTTCTTCAGATTTCTTTTCTTCTGGCTTTGTTTCTTCAGACTTTTTATCGTCTTCTTTAGCCTTTTCTTCTGATGTTTTTTCTTCTACAGTTTCTTCTTTTGCATCGGAAGGCTTTTTGTCTGCAGGCTCTACAGCTTTGTCTGTATCTATATTAGAGCTTGGTACCCCCCCCATGTCGACATTTTCTACATCTGTTTTTGTAGTTTTGTCTTCAATAGGATCGCTCGCTTCTTTATTTCCTTCCTCTACAATTTCTTCTTTCTCTTCAGCTTTTACTTCTTCAGCTGTATTTCCTCCCTCAATAACTTTGGGAGCTTCTTCAGAAATTACTGTCTTTGGCTCTTCTGTCTTAACTGTGTCTTCATCCATAGCCATAACATTTACACCAGCAAAGATAACTAAGCTTAGTATCATTGTTAGTATAATCACATTTAATTTCTTCATTTCTCTCCCTCCTTTCTTTTTATATTTTTTGCAATGTTTTCACCTTGCTTACTCAAAAAATTATTTGAGTACTATTATTATATACCTACATAAAGTAAATTGCAATGATTTTCAATCAAATCATATACATTTTATAAAAACGCACACAAAAAAGAGAGCCTTCCAGCTCTCTTTAAGAATTTATATAACTATATCAATCGAAATTATTCGATAATTTCAGTTACAACTCCGGCTCCTACTGTTCTACCGCCTTCTCTGATAGCGAACTTAAGTCCTTTTTCAATAGCGATAGGTGTGATAAGTTCGATGTTAAATCTAGCGTTATCACCAGGCATTACCATTTCTACTCCGTCTTCTAGTGTGATGTTACCTGTAACGTCTGTAGTTCTGAAGTAGAATTGTGGTCTGTAACCGTTGAAGAATGGAGTATGACGTCCACCTTCTTCTTTTGTTAATACGTATACTTCTGATTTAAATTTAGTGTGTGGTTTGATTGTCTTAGGTGCAGCAAGTACTTGACCTCTTTCGATTTCGTCTCTTTGAACACCTCTTAGTAATAGACCTATGTTGTCTCCAGCTTCTGCTACGTCTAGTAGTTTGTGGAACATTTCAACGCCTGTTACTACTACGTCTCTTACTTCGTTTGTTAAACCAACTAGTTCAACTGTATCTCCAACCTTAACTGTACCTCTTTCTACTCTACCTGTAGCAACTGTACCTCTACCAGTGATTGAGAAGATGTCTTCTACTGGCATTAGGAATGGTTGGTCTGTAGCTCTTTCTGGTTGAGGGATGTATGCGTCAACTTCTTCCATAAGTTTAATTATCTTATCTCCCCATTCTCCGTCTGGATCTTCTAGAGCTTTAAGTGCTGAACCTACAACGATAGGAGTGTTATCTCCGTCGAAGTCGTATTCGTTAAGTAGTTCTCTAACTTCCATTTCAACTAATTCGATTAGTTCTGGGTCGTCTACTTGGTCTTCTTTGTTTAGGAATACTGCAATCTTAGGAACGCCAACTTGTCTAGCAAGTAGGATATGTTCTCTTGTTTGAGGCATTGGACCATCTGCAGCTGATACTACTAGGATAGCACCGTCCATTTGAGCAGCACCTGTAATCATGTTCTTAACATAGTCGGCGTGGCCTGGGCAGTCAACGTGTGCGTAGTGTCTGTTTGGTGTTTCGTATTCAACGTGTGAAGTACTGATTGTTATACCTCTAGCTCTTTCTTCTGGAGCCTTATCGATGTTTGCGTAGTCTACGAATTCACCGCTACCGTATCTTTTGTTTAGTACTAATGTTATAGCTGCTGTTAATGTTGTTTTACCGTGGTCAACGTGACCGATTGTACCAATGTTAACATGTGGTTTTGTTCTTTCATATTTTTGTTTAGCCATTTTTTACCTCCTATAAAAATTATTTATTACCAATGACTTTATCTAATATACTGTTTGGAACTGGATCGTAGTGATCGAATTGCATTGAGTAGTTAGCTCTACCTTGTGTGTTACTTCTAAGGCTTGTTGCGTATCCAAACATTTCTGAAAGTGGAACGAATGCTTTAACGTGTTGAGCTCCGTTATCAAGTTCCATACCTTCTATTCTACCTCTTCTTGAGTTTAAGTCGCCAATTACGTCTCCCATGTATTCTTCTGGTGTAGTAACTTCAACTTTCATCATAGGTTCAAGTAGTGTAGGTGTTGCTTTCTTTAGTGCATCTTTAATTGCCATAGAACCGGCAATCTTAAATGCCATTTCTGATGAGTCGACTTCGTGGTATGATCCATCGTATAGTGTAACTTTTACGTCAAGTACTGGGTATCCAGCGATAACACCTGATTGTAGTGCTTCTTGTATACCTTGGTCAACTGGTCCGATGTATTCTTTTGGAATAGCTCCACCAACGATTGCGTTAACAAATTCGTAACCTTTTCCTGCTGGTTGTGGTTCGATTTTGATTCTTGCGTGACCGTATTGTCCACGACCACCTGATTGTTTAACGTATTTACCTTCGCCTTCTGCAGCTGACTTGATTGATTCTTTGTATGCAACTTGTGGATTACCAACGTTTGCTTCTACTTTGAACTCTCTTAAAAGTCTGTCTACAATGATTTCTAGGTGAAGTTCACCCATGCCGGCGATGATTGTTTGGCCTGTTTCCTCATCTGTATATGTTCTAAATGTTGGGTCTTCTTCAGCAAGCTTTAGTAATGCTTGTGTCATCTTGTCTTGTGAAGCTTTTGTCTTAGGTTCTATCGCTACTGAAATAACTGGTTCTGGGAACTCCATATCTTCTAGTATGATTGGTTTGTCTTCAGCACATAGTGTATCACCTGTACCTGTTAGCTTTAATCCTACTATAGCAACGATGGATCCTGCATATGCTTCTTCGATTTCTTCTCTCTTGTCAGCATGCATTAATACGATACGTCCGATTCTTTCTCTCTTACCCTTTGATGAGTTAAATACATAAGAACCGCTCTTTAGAACGCCTGAGTAGATTCTTGCATAAGCAAGACTGTTCCTAGATCGTCTTCGTATAATTCAGCTTTCATTGCGATTAGGTCTATGATACCTCTAAATGTATCTTCTTTACCTATTGGTAATTGAACAGCTATTGGATGAGCGTTTAATCTTTCTCTCATCATCTTTAGTGTTCTGTCAAAGTTTGCACCTACGACGTCCATTTTATTAACAAATGCAAGTCTAGGTACACCGTATTTGTCTGCTTGACGCCATACAGTCTCGCTTTGAGGTTCAACTCCCCCTTTAGCGTCGTATAAAGCAACCGCACCGTCTAGAACTCTTAGGGAACGTTCAACTTCAACTGTAAAGTCAACGTGGCCCGGTGTATCTATAATATTGATTCTATGGTTTTTCCAGTAACATGTTGTTGCTGCTGAACCGATAGTGATACCTCTTTCTTGTTCTTGCGCCATGAAGTCCATGGTAGCAGCACCTTCGTGAGTTTCTCCTATCTTATGAATCTTTCCTGTATAGAATAGAATTCTTTCTGTTGTGGTTGTTTTACCTGCGTCAATGTGCGCCATAATACCGATGTTTCTGACATCTTTTAGTGCAATTTCTCTTGGCACAAGTTTTCCCCCTTATTATTAATATCTATAATGTGCAAATGCTTTATTTGCTTCAGCCATTCTGTGAACTTCTTCTCTCTTCTTAACAGAAGCTCCTTGACCGTTGGCTGCGTCCATCAACTCTTTTGCTAATCTTTCAGTCATTGTCTTTTCTCCTCTTGCTCTGGAGTATTGTACAAGCCATCTTATTGCTAGAGTTTGTCTTCTTTCAGGTCTTACTTCCAATGGAACTTGGTAGTTGGCACCACCAATACGTCTTGCCTTAACTTCTAGTACTGGCATGATGTTATTCATAGCCTTGTAGAATTGTTCAAGAGCGTCTTCACCTGTCTTTTCTGCAACTATATCAAATGCCCCGTAAACTATGCTTTGAGCTAAGCCTTTTTTGCCGTCTAGCATGATTGAGTTTATTAACTTTGTAACTACTACATCATTGTATCTTGCGTCAGGCATTACTTCACGTTTAGGCACGTGTCCTTTTCTTGGCACTTTTTCTTCCCTCCTTAACTATCTTAGTAGATTCATTGGTACTCGGCAAATCTCTAAAAGCCGTCTAGCGCCAAAATGCTCATCATCTATTTAATGCTTTGCATTTCAACGACTAAAAATGTTTTTTACTTCTTTTCTTCTTTAGGTTTCTTAGAACCGTATTTAGACCTACTTTGTCTTCTGTTTTCAACTCCGGCTGTATCTAGTGTACCTCTAATTATGTGGTAACGTACGCCGGGAAGGTCTTTTACTCTTCCACCTCTTATAAGAACAACACTGTGTTCTTGTAAGTTGTGACCAATTCCTGGAATGTAAGCTGAAACTTCATATCCATTAACTAGTCTAACTTTAGCAACTTTTCTTAAGGCAGAGTTTGGCTTCTTAGGTGTAACTGTCTTTACAGCAACACATACTCCTCTTTTTTGTGGAGCATTTACTAAAGATTGTTTCTTCTTAAGTGAGTTATAAGTTGTATCTAAAGCTGGTGATTTAGATTTGTAAACTACTTTTGATCTTCCTTTTTTGATCAATTGATTAATCGTTGGCATCAAAGCACCTCCTTACATAAAAATTTATTTTAATAAAGCAGCGGCAGCTGCATTTATCTCAATACCACAGAGTTTTCCAAGCTCTTCTTTTGTGTTTATATAAACAACATCAACAGAATTTTTACTTGCCTCTTCTTCGATAAGCGTCTTTATGTCCTTATCAGCATCAAGAGCGATAAAAACCTGTTTGAAGAGATCGGATTTTAGCCCCCTTGTTACCTGTTTAAAGCCTACTATGCAATTCGGCCCCAAGGTGTCGGTATCCATTAAGCATCCTCCTTTAGCTCTATTAATAGCGTGAACTTTCACACATAAGAGAATTGTACCACGCATTACGGAAAAAGTCAAGATATTTTTCGTTAAATTTAGGTAAAATATCTTGACTGTCTCCACTTGTATTTATTTTTTAAATATACTAATTATCTTTAGAAGACTTTCTTTCTTTTTCTTCGTTAAGTAGGTCTTTGATAATCTTATCTAGTTCGATAGCATCTTGATTATCTTTTACCTCTTCTTTCACGTCTTCTTCTTTCTTAGTCTTCTTTTCTTTTTCATCCTCATCAAAGTCTTTAAATAGGTTTGTGTCGTCTATCTCTCTCTTCTTTCTCTTCATTTCTTCTTCCATTTGTTTCTTCAAAACTGTTTCGTCTTCTTTAACTTTGATGTTTCTATACTTAAGCATGCCTGTACCTGCTGGTATGATCTTACCTATGATAACGTTTTCCTTAAGTCCTACTAACTCATCTTTCTTACCTCTGATAGCCGCTTCAGTTAATACTCTTGTTGTTTCTTGGAATGAAGCTGCTGATAAGAATGAATCTGTTGCTAGTGATGACTTGGATATACCAAGTAATATTCTCTTACCTTCTGCTGGTACTTTGCCTTCTTCTTTAAGTTTTTTGTTTTCATGAATGAAGTCGTATATGTTTACAAGTGCTCCTGGTAAGAATGAAGAATCGTTTTGTGCTTCTATCCTTACTTTCTTAAGCATTTGTTTACAGATGATTTCAATGTGCTTGTCATTGATATCGATACCTGTCATTCTATATACTCTTTGTACTTCTTTTATTATATAGTCTTCAACGCCTTCTACGCCAAGAACCTTCATGATTTCTTGAGGTGATGCGTTACCTTCTGTGATTTCTTTACCTTTTTCGATGTAGTCGCCTTCATGAACTTTAAGTCTTGCCGCATAATTTACAGGGTGATCAACTGCGATGCCTTCTTTGTCATCAGTAATAACAATGACTCTTTGTTGTGGATCGTCTTCGTTGATTGATACAGTACCTGAAATTTGAGCGATTTGTGCTTGTCCTTTTGGCTTTCTAGCTTCGAAAAGTTCTTCAACTCTTGGAAGACCTTGAGTGATATCGTCTGCATTGGCTACCCCACCTGAGTGGAAGTTTCTCATTGTAAGCTGTGTACCTGGCTCACCTATTGATTGAGCGGCTATGATACCAACTGATTCACCAATATTTACGATATTACCTGTTGCCAAGTTTCTTCCGTAGCACTTAGCGCAAACGCCGTGCTTAGTTTGACAAGTAAGAACGCTTCTTACCTTAACTTCTTCTATGCCTATCTCTTGAATAAAG
>QWCK01005762.1_pt1 | contig 11447 bp, 3 predicted proteins | sample 1972571 | NCBI WGS metagenome assembly QWCK01 (sample SAMN09866710, study PRJNA288562) | Human gut metagenome isolate term2_stool, whole genome shotgun sequencing... | isolation source: gut | host: Homo sapiens | place: USA: California | reverse complement strand
GTCTTCCCGCCTGGGAATTCCACTACTATCTCTGCTCCTGCCACACCTGTTCCGGTGATCTTCTTGCTTTGCGTATGTGGAGCGACTGGGTTTGGTTCTGCACTCGTTGCACGTTTGATCGTCACAGTCACGTTAACCTTATCTATAGAACGATCATCATATGTGACTGTCACTGGTATTGTCACTGTTTCTTCATCTTTTCCGTTCAACTCGCTTGCTATTGGCGTATAGTGGATTACCCCTGTCGATGCATCTATTGTGACATGGTCATTGGCTTTATCCAATGTATACTGCATACGTCGATCTAAACCTTGAGCTACATCTGTCGTAACTTGTCCATTGTTCTCTTTATAGAAGGTTGGAGAGCCTATTATTATCGTTTCTCCAATTGTTCCTTTTTCTGTTCCATATCTTGGCTCAATTGTTACTGCTGTCTTCAGTGTTGCTTTAGATTCAATCGTTACTTGATTATTTTTATCTGGATCCATTGTTTCCGTAATCACTGTGCCTGCGGCAACACTCCATTGATATGGTCGGTAATTATCTTGTGACTTTACCTGAGGATAATCTGCGGATTCTAGTGCTGTATTGACTTTCACATCATATGTTTTTGCTTGTGCGTCCCCTTGATAGATAGTTCCTTCTCCGGCTTGTAGCGTAACTCTTAGATACCCACTTGGAATAGGTGCATTCTTATCATTCGTTCGATCAATCTTATTTGGTGACGTTACACTTACTTGAGCAATCGTTTTTTCTGTTGTGCCATCATGATAGGTAACTTGTACAGCAATAGCCAGCTTTTGTCCCACTTTAGTTGCACTTTCACTCGCTGGAATTGTTAATCGTCCTTCATTCGTTACTGAATATCCTTTTGTTTTGAGATCTTCTGCAATTGAATAGCTTGTTACAATTCCTGTCTGACTTGCAATTGTTTCATTACCTTTTTTCAATGTTGGCACTTGCGTTGTCAATGACTTCCCTGGTTCCACTTGTTCGGGAGCATAGGTCAGTTCATAAGCATCTTTTTGCGGTTGTGCTTTTATGCTGACTGGTACTTGTACGATATCAGTTGAACCATCTGGATAAGTAACTTGTACAGCAACTTGATGATTACCAGCGGAAATGGTGCTTGGTAGCTGACCAGCAAGACTAACTCGATAGGCTGTCTTTCCTTGAGGATATTGAGGCACTGATACCTTAGCCTTAATTTCCTCTTCCGTTAAAGTTGCACCATAATCTTTTTCGATAGCACCTGCAGCAACTGTAGCTTCATATTTAGTTGTTTGTTGATGCACTACTATCTTAAATTGTTGTTCAACTGAGTTTCCAGCTGCATCAGTTACTTTAAAGGTACGATTACTGTAGCCATCTTTATCTTTAATATTTGGTCCAGTTGCTCCGATCATAGTCAGTTGTTTAGGATCTGCCGTAGTTCCCGTACCAGTTAACGTATCCTTAGTGGTAAATCCTAATGTTCCTGCTTTTCCATTATGCACAACACCAATTGATTGGACAAGGCCCGAATTATCTGTCGCTTTCACTGTTAACGTGAAATTTTCAGTCCCATAAACATGAATTTCTTTAACACCATTTTTGTCCTCAATTTTTGGTTGTTCGCCTTTCCAATCAGAACTAATACTCCACCTAGTGATTACAGGTTTTACAGTGTCTTTTACATTTACTTTTGCATTGGAAATGTCTAAAGTTGATCCATCTTTAAAAGTAACTACTACAATTCCAGTTTTTTCTCCCACTGTTCGCGTATCTGGTACATGGTTAGTTTTCCAACTGTAAGTTACGCCCTTGTCTTTCAACATTTCTTTAGTGGCTTGTGATACTGACTGCTCTGCATTAGGTTGCACAGGATGTTCGTTGTTAACTTCAACATCTTGGCTAGTGCCTTGTAATTTTGACTTGAGATCACTATGATCTGTATAATTTTCACTTTGTGATTTAACAACTAAAGTAAATCCTGATTCTGCACCAGAATTAGCATCTTGATAGTCCCAAGTTCTTATTTTTCCTTGATGCGTTGTGTTTTTAACATTTGGTGCTGTACCTTTAAAAGTTAACACATAGGGATGTTCTTTAGAACCTAACGTATTTCGCTTTCCACCTGTATCTTGTTTGTACTTAGCTTGATAAGTTTGTTTATCATTGTTTAGCCAAGATAAATTATCTCCATTATATTCAGCATCATAAACAATTCCTGTGTTATCTGTCACATTAGCCTTAAATTCAAAAGCTTCATTTGCATAAACAGTCACTGTTGTGCCATTCACTTGACTACCTTTACCTGCTTCATATTGTACATCTGCAGGAATATCATCTCGTATCTTCATTGACACATCAACAATATCAAACGACTTATCAGAATAGGTTACCTTCACCTTAATCGGAATCGTTTGACCCACTTGTTTGGCTTGCCCTTGTAAAGTCAACTTACCAGTCTTTGAGTCAATTTGAACTCCATCTACAGGATTCATTAAAGTAAACGTTGTACCATTTGGTTTGTCGACTGTTTTTTCAACTGCTTTATATGAAGAATTCGCAACTTCCCCTGCAAACAAACGTCCTTTGCTAATATCTTTGAACTCAATGGAGGACTGACTAGCTGACTTGGTGCCTACTGTAATTGGCAATTGCCCGTAGCTAGCTGTATATTTTTCAGCTCGTTCATGAACAATATAAATAAACTTGGTACTGTTATCAATTACTGACTGATTGCCATTTTGATCTTCCGCATTAAATAAACGCGTGAATTTCTTAGCTCCAACTGCTTGATTATTGCCTACTGTATAGCGGTCAGCAAAATCAGTTGGGACTGTTCCTGTAATGTGATAGCTGGCATTTTTGCCATTCAATTGAGATTGAACATTCAATCCCTTGATATCTTCTCCAATCTGTCGTTCAGTCCGATGCATATCTCCATTACTTAGCCACAGTTTTTTCATATTGCTGTCTGCATCTGTGGCATGAATCGTAATATCAACTGGCTCCCCACGATAGAAATGAGTGACTGCAACGCCCTCATAAGTATGCGAGGTAGGAAAAGTAATAGTTGGTGCGACATCATCTTGATAAGTAACGGTAACATCAACCGTATCGCTTGATCCATCTGGATAAGTCACCTTCACTTGCCGTTTACCAGACTGGGTCACAGGCGATCCGTTCACCCATGTATACTGTGCTCCATTTGGCAATGACTTCACATTACTGATGGCACTCTTCGCTTCTGGTAAGGCCTTAGCAGATGCTTTCACAGTGACAGCTTGTACTTGTGGGTCATACTTAGTAGTCTGCTGATGATTGATCACCCGCAAATTAATAATTGTCGTATGATTGGATCCATCCTTTACTTGAATAGCCCGATTATTCCACTGTGCTCCTTCACTTAATTGCGTGGAATCTGATTGATTATTCGTATTCTTACCTGTTGCACCTGTTAAAGTGAGCACTTTAGGCTGTGCACTTGATCCCACTCCACTAGTCTGTGAAGTCAGAGAGAACGGATAGCTTCCAGGTTTTCCATTTTGAACAAGAGCAATCTCTGCTACTTTACCAGAGTTATCCTGTGCTTGAACCTTAATCGTAAAGTCCTCAGTTCCATACACATGGACTTCTTTAACACCATTTTTATCTTCAATGTGTGGTGCTTGTCCTAGAGCAGTTGAAGACACTGTAATGTCAGCAGTTGGATTAGTTTGGTCAAATACCACTAATTTTCCCGTAATTGTTCTCGTAGAATGATCACTAAAGGTTGCGGTAATCGACACGTCTTGTCCCTGTCCACTCGTCACCGTATTATTGGTTAGCTTTCCTTGCGTAAAGGTATAAGTGACCCCACCTGTTGCTTTTTTATACAGGGCTTTTGTAGCAGCTGACACAAAGTTTTCAGGTTTAAGATCAGCAGTAGAGGCATTCACTTCTACCCGTTGGGTGTCCCCACTCACTGCTTGACCATCGAATTGTGCAGCTTGTTCCTTTGTAACAATATTAAGAGGAACCCAGCCCTGCGTATTAGCCCCATCCCAAGTATCTATTCGAGTATTCTTCGTTCCCTTGGTGGTTGGAGTCCCTGTAAATGTAATCGTATACGGATCCTTAGCACTTCCCTTTTTTGCTCGATTATTTTTTTGATACTCACGATCATCAGATTGCACAAAACTGCTATTTCCATTTAATTTAGCATCCGTAATTTTATTAGAATTATCCTTAACTTTAACGTGAACAATCATTGGTTCATTCACATAGGTTGTCAAAGTAGGGGGGATTCCCTGGGAAATTTTGTACATTAGTAGCGACTGTCTGAACAGCTGTCCCATGCTCCACCTTGGCTCCTTTTTCCGCAACCACATCGAGTTGAGCGAGTTTTGTATCTTGAACGATCAATTTACCTTGAATAGTAGTAGAAGGACTATGATCTGCAAAAGTAGCCTGGATTTCTACTGTCTGTCCTGTTGTATTGATGGTAGCGTTGGTAGGTGCTTTTCCATTATTCCAAGTGTAGGTGACCCCATTTCCCAAACCAGTCTTCACATTTTGAGGCACAAAGGATTCAGGCGTCAGTTTGCTTAATGCATTAGTGTCATTAACTTCTACGGTTTGCGTTGCTCCTGTTAAAGGACGTGCCTCTACCTTTAACGTTACCTGCTGACTGCCACTGTTTTCTGGATTTGCACCATCCCATGTCTTCACAGTAAATACATGCGTACCAGGCTTCATCGGAGCTGTTCCTGACAAGGTTACCACGTAAGGCACTTTATCTGAACCCTTCGTATTACGTTTTTTATTGGTTGCTTTATTATAGTCGCTTTGAACAGTTCCTTCATTACTATTCAACCAACTAGGGCGATTTTCTGTTCGTACGTCGTGAACAACATGACTATGTTCATCCACTGCACTTGCTTGAAAACTGAAAGCTTGGTTTGCTTGAACAGTAATGACTTGATTTTGAACAGTCACCTTGTTATCGGTTGCCTTCATCGTCACCTTAGCTGGCACATCATCAGTGAGAATTAATTGCACAGAATGGGAGTCTTGATTGCCATCTGGATAGGTAGCATTTACAGAAATAAGATGTGTATCTCCAAGAGATATTAATTGGTCGTTTATAGTGACTTTAACATTTCCATTAAGTCCTGTAATCTTTTGTTCAAGGTCTGCGACAACTTTCTTCTTTGCCTCATCGGTTAATTTCTTGGTATCTTTATTCCATTGGCTAACTCCAGCTGTCACTTGTTGAGGATAAGTTGCTTTATCTGTTCTAGCCACGACTGCTGCTTGTTTCACTTCTGAACGGAAAGGCTTTTTATCATCGTTGCCATCTGTCACTTGCGTAATGATCGTTGTACCTTGGTTTAGCGACTCATTAAAAGTTACGGTTAATGTTCCATCCGCATTTTTATCAACAGATTGAATACCCGCATTATTATGAGTTGGATCAATGGTCCACTTTCCATTTTTTAATTTCAGCTGACTTTGTTTAAATTCTTTTCCAAATATGGTAATACCTTCAGCTCCTGTTGCAAAATTGGCCAATTTAATTTTTGTTGCACCAGCTTGCACACTATTTCCCACTAAAGGTTTCACTTCTGCTGGTTTCATGCGTATGGTTAAATCACGTGTGATTTTAACCACACCGCCATCTCTATACCAAATAAAAGCATCTCCTGCTTCTGCAGTATCTTGATTTCCTAAGAGCTTATTAGCATCATAAGCTTCTGGAAACGCATTTTTATTACGTTCCACTTTTTTAGTAATAACTTGAACATTTTCAACTTCTTTATCGTAATCTTTACCAAATTTAGTTTTTAAATTTTTTATAATCTTAGATTTTATTTCATTAGCTTCTTCTGATGTTAATAAGTTATCTGTATCATGCTTTTGTACATTAACAGCATCATTGACTGCTGTCTTTTCAGTTTCTGCTAGCGTAGGAGTATAGATTTTAGCTAAATGTTCATTAGAAAGATCTGATTCGACCTTTTGCTTAGTTGATCCATCTTGATCAATATATTCCTGCTTTTCATAAACAACGGTTTTAACAGCATAAGTCGCCCCATCTTCAATCAAAATGTTTTTAAAAACTGCTTCCCCTTTGTCATTTGCCAAAACTTGAAGATCACGTTTCTTAGTTACTTGTTTCTTTATAGTAGTCGGTTTTCCCTGATCATTATAAGTCGTTTCTGTTACGGTTTCTTTATACTCTTCTTGCATCGGCTCAAAACGTCCATTAACATTCTTATAAAGAACCATTGGCACCCCTTTAGTTCCATTACTTGCTACTAAGTTTTTATAAGTTCCTGCTGCATTTGTCAATTTTAAAGGCAACCGTTTGCCTACACGTTCTTCTTGTGATAAACTTGGCGTTTTAGGCTTGATCACAAACATAATGTTATATAATTCTGTCTCTGTTTTGCCATTAACCGTTTGCATCCGTTTAAATTGAAAGTGATTAACACCTGGTGTATTAGCATCTGATAATAAATGTTCATGTCCTTTATTATCATAAACTGTCCATGTTAAATCTCCTTCTCCCCACTTCGCTTTACCAGAAGGGTCTTTCCAAGAATCTGAATGTTCTCCAGCTAGATAGCGATTTAAATCCAGTTTACCAATATCACTATGTGCATCTTGTCCATTTTTTCCGCCATTAAGAACCATGTAGCCACTATCAATTAAGTCTTCACCCTTGGCATCTGAAAACTTACCAAAGTCTCCTGGTTTATATTTACCTTCTCTTTTAGCTTTATCAATATCACCCCAAAAAGAAAAATCAACCTTTTGTCCATTTTCTTTTAGACGATACACATTATCACAGTTTATAGCTTTCCCTTGATTGATATAAAAGCGTCCATTACGTCGCACATGAAGTGGGTACTTCTCAATTACTGAAATATCAGAATCCAAGCGTCCGTACATTTGTAGAGTAAGATTATAGGTGTTGTACTCTTGTGACCTAAATCCTGCCAAATAATACTTTCTTGTATTCTTATCTCTTTCCAGTGGTCCTTTGGTCTCAAATTGAATTGAATAACCGTTTTTACCATTATGTGGTTGAATAAAATATACGGTTTGAGAATTATCTTTGATTTTATTAATTAATTGATCTCGCCTTTTAGCATCTTGATCTAATCGGTCTTTCCACTCAGGATGCATTTTAGGGTCAGTAATTTCATATTGATCAACCCATTTTCCGTTATTAGCAGGATAGACTAAACTAGCAAAATTACCATCATCTCCTGGGGTCTTATTCAAGTTATCTGAAAATTCTGCTTGAGTATCTTCAATGCGTTTAATATCATCTCGAAAAATAGTTTTCAGTGCATTTTCCCCATTAGCGGCAAACGTTTTATACTTATCATCATTTTCACGATAAACCACTGTGGCTTTAGTAATTTTTTGATTTTTAGGCACAGTGAAAAAATACTTTGGATGTTGATGTTCATTTCTTCCTAAATTGAAATTAATCTCCCAAAAATAACCTGATCCATCTTCTAAAGGGGTTACTCTCGCCCAAACATCTTTTTCGGCATTTGCAATATTCATACCGTCAAAGTTAGGGTCTTGTCCAAACAAACCATTACGCTTATTTCTAAAGATTTGCGTATATAAGTCGTATCCAGATCCTCCACCGCCCAATTCAGTATAAGAACCTAATAATTTTTCATTATATTCTCTGTTTCCTCGCGTTTGTCCAATAGAGCGTTCTTGTCGCAAATGTTCACTTGCTCGATTCAAGATGTCACTCACATCATATTTGTCACCAGTCTGTGCTGATCGCGATTGAAAGTGCGAGAGAGTAACGAGTTGTTTCGCTAGACTTTGCGTGCGTTTAAGTGATTCAAGTGCTGCATGTCCCACTGTTTGATTCACATTCACATCACTTAAAACAGCCTGTGCCCCTATATAGGCCGCAACAATCTCTTCCACAGCTTTTTTATCTTCTGTTTTCAAACCTTCAATTTGCTGTTTGAGAGATTGTACTGCTTGGGTTAAGTCTTTTCGTTGTGCCTCAGTCATCCTTTTTGAGGTGCTACCTTTTTCATCCTTTTCAGATTGATTAGCCTTCGTTTTATCGGCAAGACTATCTGTTTGCTCCTTTGCTGATTGCGTTTTATCTGAATGCTTTTCCGCAACAGGTGCAGCTTTTTTGACTTGTGCTCCAGATGAAATTTTATCTGTTTGTCCAGTGACCAGTTGCGTATTAGTTGCTTGTTTGCTAACGCTTTGCGTGTTATTCGCTTTGGAATTCACCCCATCATCTGCATGCTCTTGCTTAGAAATAACAAGCTGCTTGTCATTTCTTGACTCTATAGCTGGTTGTTCATCCGCTAACACATATCTAGTTTGTCCGCTCAACAAAAAGGCAGCAGAAATCGCTACTGATACAACACCTACTGAAAACTTTCTAATACCATAATAAGTGACCTTTTCACGCTGTTCCAGATCACGCATTTTCTTATTGTTTTTTCCAAACATTTATCAAACCTCCTAGGGGATTAATAATTTTGTCAATGAACACAAAAAATGGACAAAGCAGCATATTTATCTTCAACAACTCTGTCTAACATACAACTTGTTATAAATCATTATTGCTCACGACTTAATTTATATATTCTTTATTCTATCAGATCTTCTTTTTTTCACCGGCTATTATCTATGCTTTATATGTTCTAAATTCTTTAAGAAAAAAAAAAAAAAAAGGACAAATTTGTTGCTATACCCTTCGTTTTCTTTTCATATTACTATCCCTGTCTTATTCCAGATTCTCTTAGATTGTCAAAAATGGCACATGTTGACATTGACTTCTCTTTCATTTATGTAAATAATAGTGAAGTCAAACCCCTTCAACTTTGAAAGGAGCTCTTTTGAATGTTTGAGCTATTGCCGAAATCTATACAAAGAAAATTGAACTTAATTGCCTACTTATTGGATCATCCTACTTCCCCACCTTCTATTCATTTCTTGATGGATTATCTTAATATTACCTATCCCACTTTGAAACATGATATTAGCGAGTTGAATGAACTTTTTGACCAATATTTTAATATCACTATCACTAAGACTCAAATTTCTATTAAAACATTTGTACCACTTAGTATGGCTTTTTTCACCTATATGCTCAAACAAAATTTAACCATAATGTCACTCATTAATGAATGCTTTTTACAACATATCAATACATTTAAAGCATTGGCTCAAAAAATATACATTAGTCGTTCAGTCATGTACCATGACTTAACACAACTCAAAGATTTTATCACTAACCATTATTCTGCCTTATCTATTACCACGCATCCTGTCCAAATAACTGGTCCTGAACGTATCGTTCGTCAATTTTTTACGGACTATTACTTCCTTGGCTATAACTTATCTAACTGGCCGTTTGATCAAGTTAGTCAATCCGCAATAGAAGATTTAATGCTTTTAATTGCTGAAAAAATCCCACTCATTGCCTTCTTCAGCGATCATCCCATCCTTCCCATTATTCTTGCCATTAATGTGATACGCTATCGTCAGGGGCACTTAGTGGAAGATATTCGCCCAGCTTACGACTATGATGCCTGCCGCCGTTATATCAGTGATCCAATTAATCACGATCATCTACATAACTTAGAAGATAGACTGGGCATCACCTTTTCTAACGAAGCTGTTGAACAACTCCTAGTTAATATTATCAGTCATCAGACCAGTTATGATACTCACTACATGTGGCAATGTGCTCAAACCGATCCCACTTTGCATCAGGCACTTATCACCTTAAAATCAGATATGCTTTCCTTAATGCACGCATTTCATATTCAATCAATAGACGAGGAGGCACTTGATCTTTTCTTGCTAACCGCTTATAATCTCTGCACCTTTCACAGTACAGATTCTAACTCTTTTGAAGAAGAAATTTACCAACATGAGCAGGACTGTTTAGCTGTCGGTACTGAACTAGAACGCATTGATCCCCATTTCTTAACCCAAATGCAAAGGATTTTAACTGCATTTCAAGAACAAATGCACATTCCTTGCAACGATACACGTACCTTACAAGCAACTTGGTATTATTGTCACATCTTCCCTCAAACCTTACGTCAACTCAAAACACCTACCCAACCCATTCGTTTAGGACTTTATACCATTAACCAATTGCAACGTAAACATTGGGCATATGAAATTAATCTCTTATTTGACGATAAGATACAGCTAGTATCTATCCATTCGCCTAATAGCCTTTTGCATTTGGAAGCTAACCAAGTGGACGCACTACTGACTGCTTTACCTATAGAATTAAAGCAAATCAAAACCCGCTATATTAGTGGCTATCCTTCTGGTCAAGATGTTGAATGGATCTATCAATTGCTCTTTCCGTCTTCCGATTCATGACCTCTCAAACTGTTCCTTACTAAGAGGGACATTTTTTCCAAAAAGGGCTCCTCTTATTTCTGTATACCAACCTGTCATTTCTCTCTGTTTTGGGTTTACATTGTCCATTATTTTATATTAGCGACGCTTAGTCTTTGACTTTTCATATCACTGTATTCCAACTAAAAAAAGTTGGCCCTTTAAGGGGTGTTCAGTAAGGGATTAAGAGAAAACCACTGAAAGCCCCTCATTAGCTTGTAAAAATTTCTTCATTGGTTGCGAATATCCAGCAAGAATAATAACGATATCATTTCTTAATTCATCTGACAAAGTAATTAATCGATCAATAGCTTCTTGCTTAAAAGAATTTTGTCCGTCAGGAGTTAATGCGTAGGCTTCATCAATAATATGATATAATGAAAGAAAAAGTATAAACCTTTAAAGCATGAAAGATCCCATTCTTCCATGAAAGAAAATATGGCCTTTGATCCAACTGGGCATGACTTTCTTCATGCCCAAAGAGTAGCTAAGCTAGCTCAAAAAATATATACAGAAGATTTTAAAAAAGATGCAACTGATATTGGTCTGTATGTTGTGAAAGCAGCTAGCTATTTGCATGACACCATAGACGAAAAAGTCACTACAGATAAAAAGAATAGACTGATAGAAATACGAATTTTACTTAGCCATGAGAATATTACAACTCCTGCTAGAGAAGACATTTTAGATATTATTCAACATATGTCATATGCTGACAACATTGAACACCATTATCAGCTTTCTAACGAAGGTAAATGTGTTCAGGACGCTGATAGACTTGATGCACTAGGTGCAATCGGCATAGCACGTGCATTTGCTTACGGCGGGCACGCTGGACAGGAAATATATGATCCCCAAATATCAGTGAAGGAAATCAAAACACACGATGATTATCGCCATCACAAAAGTACAACCATCAATCACTTTTATGAAAAGCTGCTGAAATTAGCAAGTTTAATGAATACCAGAACGGGAAAGCTTGAAGCCATTCGTCGAACAAAGTATATGCGTGATTTCTTATCTGAATTCCAAATGGAAACAGGTGTAAA
>QWCK01005515.1_pt1 | contig 11447 bp, 12 predicted proteins | sample 1972571 | NCBI WGS metagenome assembly QWCK01 (sample SAMN09866710, study PRJNA288562) | Human gut metagenome isolate term2_stool, whole genome shotgun sequencing... | isolation source: gut | host: Homo sapiens | place: USA: California | reverse complement strand
CAGACGGCTCAGCGAAGCCGAGTCCACCTGCCCATTCTCCAGAAATGGAGTAATCAACGCCACGCCAGCACCCGTCAGATGGCGATAAGGATGGTAAGTGTATTTGTCGTACATATATAATAAGGTATAGCCCCTAGCAATTTGTCCAGTTCATATCGAGCAGCTCCGCACGAGCTGCATTGTACTCAGCAATAAGATTTTCGAAGATCTGAGCCACCGGCTGCACCTGCTCTATCTGCGCAGCCACCTGGCCAATCTCTAGCTCGCCCTCCTCGAGATCTCCCTCGAAAATGCCCCGCTTCGCTCTGGCCCGCCCTAGTAGCTCTCGTAGCTCATCGGCAGAGGCGCCCCGAGCTTGCAGGGTAGCCACCTGCTGGTAAAAGTCGTTCTTGAGCAAGCGTGTCGGAGCGAGCTCCTTGAGGGTCAATATCGTGTCTCCCTCGTTACTCTTGACACACGCCTCCTTGAAGGCTGCATGCGCGCTACTCTCCTCACTCAGCGCAAAGAGCGTCCCGATCTGCACACCATCGGCTCCTAGGCTCTGAGCAGCCAAGATAGAGCGTCCCGAAGCGATCCCACCAGCTGCCACGAGGGGCAGGTCAATAGCCTCGGCCACAGCCGGTATCAGCGCCAGCGTCGTCGTCTCCTCACGACCGTTGTGACCACCAGCCTCAAAGCCCTCAGCAATCACCGCATCGACACCAGCCTCTTGGCACTTGACGGCAAACTTCGTACTGCTGACCACATGCAGCACCTTGATACCGTGCTCATGAAGGAGGGGAGTAAAGCGCTTGGGACTACCAGCCGAGGTGACCACGATAGGCACCTGCTCCTCGATGATAATCTGGATCAACGTATCGATCTCAGGGTAGAGTAGCGGTACATTAACCCCAAAAGGTCGATCCGTAGCCTCACGGCAGCGGGCTATATGTTCGCGTAGCACCTCAGGGTACATCGAGCCAGCCCCTAGGAGACCGAGTCCCCCCGCATTGCTCACAGCCGAAGCCAGTCGCCAGCCGCTGCACCAGACCATACCGCCAGCGATGATCGAGTAATGTATGCCTAGTAGGTCACAGAGTCTATTCTTCATATTGTCTTCATTGCAAATTCAAACTTCCTGCACAAAGCTACGCAAATCACGCCACATATCGTTTCTTTTGTTGCAAGGAAAAGCATCGACAGAGTGTAAGCGATCCAATCTGATCAATGGCTGTGCAAAAGCAACACCACGCTCAGGAAGAATAGTTTGTTTTCCTAAGCGTGGCGTCTATAATTAAGTATGATCTGTTGGATAGGGGAGACTACAGGTTGGATCGGGGAGACTACAAGTCGGCTTTATCATTGTGCTCCTCAAGAGACGTGAGGGTTATGGTGGCAGAGATAGGCTGCTTGGGGATGTACTCCTCAGGATGATCCGCTGGCTTCATCATGAGCGGAGTGCCAAAGTCTGAGATACTGGTGATCTCGATACGATATTCGTTGTTTCGAACAATGCCGTAGCGCCCGTAACCCTCCTGTGTGGGTGCGTGCTGAACGGGTAAATAATAGTAGTTGTAGCTCCTGAGGTAGTAGCGCAACCCCTTGTAGTCAATAGGTATTAACTCTCCCCGATGCTCAGAAGTCGTGATAAGCATCCTATCACCTTGAGTAGCTACATACTCTTCACAGACATCTTGTAAAGCTTTCGGATAACCCGCTGGTACTTTTACGACAGGTTTCGGATTGCTCGTAGCCTTGTTGCGCTTGTGGATGGCCTTGAGGTAAGTGTCAAAGTCATGCCCACGATAGTAACGGCCATCGAAGCTAACCCAACCCTCGTCAGACTTAAAGTCACCAAGCGCATCCAAACTAGCAGGATAAAGCTTGTAGCCAATGAGCAGAGCAGGCAGGAAGTAATAAGTGTTGTGATCGGGATCGACCGTTGTCTCCATGGCGTAGTACCCATAATAGGTCAAATCACACTCATCGAGTGTCTTAGGTACGAGCTTGAGAGACTCTAGATTGCAGATCGTATTATTGTTATTATGGAGTCTGTAAGTATCAAGAAGCGCTTTTTGGTTACTCTGATTACTACTTGCGATCTCCTGATAACCTGGGGAGTAAGCATATCGCGTAGCAAAGGTTGAGCCATCACCAGGCTTCTCCATGACACTCTCAGTTCCAATAAGTGGGGCTAGCTCGCGCATTAAGAACGACTTAAGTGAGCTATTCCCGACCTTAAATGTACCACCATTGGTCAAGTCAATCGACATATACTGAGGGACTTTAGGCTCTCCAAATAGTCTCACACGAGCCATCGCCCGTGTCAGTGTTACGGAGACTGGTGAGGCTCCTTTGTCAAATGCACTCTTATCAATCTGGATAGGGCCCTGATCGTTACTCCACACGACAGAAGTAACCTTGTCATTTGACTTAGTGTATAAATCTACGAGTTTGTATGTCGAGTCAAAGAGCTTGCTCCACGAGACTCCCTGACCAAAGGTACTTTGGATAGCCGGTGTGCCGTTGAGCACAGCAACTAAATAATAAGAAGCTACTGGCAATGACATAGATAGGGGAGCGCTGGTTACTACTTCCGCTTTGCCAAAAGTACGGTGAGCTACTAGGGTCCGCTCTGCAGGCTCAGACTCATTCGAGAAGAAGTATAGATCTAGTTTCTCTACTGCGGACATAGGATCATTTTCGCCAGCTCTAAGATTTACGCCTCGGCAATTCAACTGTATCGTCAAGTTCCCATCCGTAGCTCCTGGGGTGACCTCCTTGGGCGATTTACGACATGCTCCCAATAGCAGTACACTCATACAGAGCACTAGTGAGAAGAGTCCAGGTGCTACTGAGTAGCTACGCCTTTGTTTGTGAGACTTTTGTGTCTGACAGTCTCTAGTCTTCGAGAGTAGTTTCATAGATATATGGTTTGTGTGAAAATGAGTGATCTGATTTTCTATAGGTGCGAAGATATACAAAAAAGACGAGACCAAAAAGTGCACACGAGACCACACTCCACTTCGAAAATCTCATTGCCAATGACCTGCAGGAACGATAGATCCCCCTCTGGTTGCTGTCCTTACCTTTACTACAACAAAGGTAAGACCAACCCGTTTAACTGTCCTAATCTCGGATCGATTTCTTTTCACTCTGCAAAGTTGAAGTATTGGTCGTTAGTTTGTATCTTTGGAGTGCAATCAATCCAATTACCTTATGTGCAACTTAGATTATGTCAACGAGCAGTGGCGTGCTGGTCGTGACGCTTATATCATTGACTACGCCTCTGATCGAGGAGTCCATTATTCTCCCAGCTTCGGTGATATGGTAGAAACAAAAGGCGCAAGGAACGTAGGAGGTATAACTACAATGCGGAAGCACAGCGATAAGATTGTGTTCGAATGTATGCTCGCTGGAGAAATCGTATCCAAAGAAGAATATGACCGCTTCTAGTCTTGGAAGTGTGCGTAGTACTCGATAGATTTCCGCTTTAACTCTTCGTACTTCGTAGTGCCTATCAGTAGGGTTCGGAGCTCTTCGTAGAGCTTGTCGGGCTGGCTGCGGGGGGTATACTTTGTTGTGTTATTGGTCGTTAGTTTGTACCTTTGGCGTTGAATAGGTTGAGTTATGAAGATGGCCAAATCAGGATATACCGCTGAAGAGAAAAGAGTCGCTGACGAGTTTGCTCGTTCGTGCGGGTACGACTTTGCGCGTTTCGTCTGTGAGTACAAAGGCGGAAAGGCTTTCTTGGGAGACCTTAATACCATGAGGTATGTTGGTATTCCTCCCGCTATTCTTGTCAAGGATGGCGTGGCTAGGGAGCTTTCAGTGGAGGACTCTCTGTATCTCATAGGTCGCTCATAGTCTTATGGACAACTCTAGGTGCTACATCAGTATTTATAGTAAGATAGTCTGCACGATAGCTGGTCGTTAGTTTGTGCCTTTAGTGCAGAATGCGTTGAGAAATGAAAGATGTAAGCGAATACGAAGCTCTCTACGACTTTGACAAGAAGAATGAAGACGATGTGATCTATTGGACTTCTGAGATAGATAAGCTAGACTCGCATCTGTTCTCATTTGACAAGAAGATGGTCTACAATCTTTTTGAAGACTATCCAGATCGACTAACGAAGGAGCAGAAAGCAATCTTCGATAGGGAGAATCCCTTTTGGGTGAAGTTCTTTGGCACATAGCCGTCACTTCGCTGTTACTGCTATTCGCCCAAGCTGCCTCAGTCGCTTCGTGCTTGCGGTGTCAAAGATTACAATGCACCACACGCTTTGACTTCAGTACTCGTCTAGCTGTACGACAACGGACACCCTCCCGCTAGACACTGTCATGCTTCCCTACACGGGCTACAAGTCTCGCTCTAAGTCTCTAACCTCTAAGTCCTCCGATCACTTCGATGGATAGGACCTCGTAAGAGGTCCGACGAATCATAGCCGTGGGTCGGAGGGGCAAAGCCCCGAACGACCCACGGGGACAAGACGGCAGCAGTTTATCGCCCCCTTGTGGGTCGGACTAGACGGGTTTATAGTCCCAGTCCGACTTCCCACACAGGGGAGGTCGCTTGTTTCGTGTGGCTTCCCCCTCCCCCCAGTCGTTCGGAGCTTTGCTCCTCCGACTGGGGGCTATGATTCGTCCGACCGCAAGCGGTCGGATACTCGTCTCGCTGTACGACAACGGACGCTCCGACAAGCTGCGGCCGGCGCATTACTCGTGAGATTTGCGGAGTTGAGGTCGGGAGTTTTATTTCTGGCCTAGGTAGAGATTAGGCTTCAAGCTTGAGATATAGCCGATTAACTTAGTGGTGGCAGTCAGATGCGATCACTACTTCGCTCTGCTCTGAGGAACGAATATCTCGTAGCTTCCATCGCTATAGAAGATGCGTATTTCACTCACCTCACGGGTGGCTGTATGCTGCTGAAGTAGCACTTGACGTATCTGCTCGACCTCCTCTGAAGTAAACGGTATGGAGGTGAGCCCGCTCTGTAATGTTGACTCAGAAGAGGGGGTCGCGTGCGCTGTCTGTGAAGATGGTGCACTGGTCTCATAACTCCCGAAGAGACTACTCTCTATGGGTAGTGAGACGCTTTGCTCCTCACGCTTAGGTGTCCCCTTGCCAAAGAGCAACCACTCATAGCTCCACGATGGATAGGCAGCTATGATATTGTTGAGTGTCTCTATGGTGGGGCGATTGCGCCCGTTGAGCATGTGACTAATAACAGACGGCGTAATCCCCGCCTCAGTAGCAAACGCTGTAGCATTTAGCTCCATAGACTCCATCATATAGCGGACACGCTCTATAATTCTCTCAGATTCTATTAGCATAGTCTTCTTCCTTAACAATACATTTGTGACGCGTGAAATTGTAGACAGTTGAATTGTGTCAAGCGACCTTCTCGATACAAATGTAGTAAATACAATTGAAACGACAAGCAACTTGGCTGACAAATAGGATCCAAATAGGGTATTGCTTAGTAAGTAGCTACTTTTCTACTTGCACTTCAGCTACGTATATCAAATTCTATTGGTTGGTTATTTGATAGTTAGCGATACGTCTAGTAGAGTAGGGTAGGGACGGGGCTATTAGATGCCTATATATAGCAATATAATAGTGTAGACTCACTTATCAGTCTACTTGTATCTATCTCATACATAGGTTATAGAAAAACATTTAGCGACGATGATAATATCGTGAAACGACTCCTTTCACAACTAAATCGACAGTGTTGCTTCTGTATTTGCAATGAGAGTGTCACTTGTGTAAAGTATTGGATGTTACGTTTGTGTTGGTTTGATTTTGGAGTTGTAACTTCAATCTGTTTGTTTGTGATTGGTTGGTTTTTCATTTGTGATTCGCTTATGATCCTTCTCCTGGCTATTCACCTATATGGAGCAAACGGCAAAAAAGCCGTACTTTTGTCTCAGCAGAAGCTTGGAGTCCCAGAGAGAGGCTCTCGATAGTTTTCTATACGCATACAAATGAATGGATATGGATCGGACCAAATCATCACAGCCTGCGAGCGTTGATGCTGTTGTCATAAACAATAAGCAGGTAGCTCCACGCTATCACCTACTTTACTTAAGGCTGGAGATCAGCTCTAGCTCTAGTGCATCGTGGCTACAAGGGGTGGCTCCTGGACAGTTCGTGCAAATAGACTGTCGCCCAGCAGGAATACTCTTGAGACGCCCCATATCTATATATAAGTGGTCTAGCGAGGAGCTATGCCTGACCCTCTTAGTGCAGCGTGTGGGACGTGGCAGTAACTATATGTGCGATCTAAAAGCGGGTGACAAGGTCAATATAATTGGTCCCTTGGGCACGCCCTTTGCGACAGATCCCGCCATTGCTGGAGCGCGTCCGCTCCTAATTGCTGGAGGGGTCGGTATGGCTCCCATCATTATGCTGGCGCACCACTTGCAGCAACTATCAGGAGTGCACCCGCATCTGATCATAGGTGCTCGCACCTCTTCTTTACTGATACTTCGCGATGAAATTGAGCAGATCGGTTGCTCCTATAGTTATACGACTGACGATGGGTCGTACGGTACTCGGGGAGCCGTCTTGGCAGCTCCTGAGCTAGAGCAAGACGACTACTCGATGGTCTACACTTGCGGTCCTCGCCCTATGATGCGAGCTATCCATAGCTGGGCTAAGAAGCACAACGTGCCAGGCCAAGCTTCGCTCGAAAACCTTATGGCTTGTGGTGTGGGGGCATGCCTTTGCTGTGTGGAGAATATTGCAAACCAGGGGAATACATGCGTCTGTACGGATGGTCCTGTATTTAACTTTGATCAACTATTATGGTAAGCACATCGGTCAATATAGGAGGGGGCATTACGCTTAAGAACCCCATTCTAACAGCTTCTGGTACTTTTGGATATGGGTTGGAGTTTGCTCCATTTCAAGATCTCAATGAGCTCGGTGGATTTATAGTCAAAGGAACTACCCTGCATCCCAGACAAGGGAATCCATACCCCCGTATGGCAGAGACGACGGCTGGTATGCTCAATTGTGTAGGCCTACAAAACAAGGGCGTAGACTACCTGGTAGAGCATATCCTACCTGAGATAAGTCACTATGATACAGAGATACTGGTCAATGTGAGTGGCTCTACGATCGAAGATTATGTAGCCTGCGCTGAGCGACTAAATGACCACCCGAAGGTGCGTGCTATCGAGCTCAATATCAGCTGTCCGAATGTAAAGGAGGGCGGAATGTCTTTTGGTGTCAATTGCGACAGTGCCTACGAAGTTGTCTCGGCGGTGCGAAAAGCTTACAAAGGGCATCTGATGGTCAAGCTTTCGCCCAATGTCACCGATATCACATCGATCGCATGCGCTGCCGAAGAGGCTGGCGCTGATAGCCTTTCGCTCATCAATACGCTCCTCGGTATGGCGATTGATGTCAAGACGCGAAGACCTAAGCTATCGACAATCACTGGAGGACTGAGTGGCCCTGCTGTCAAGCCGATAGCCGTTCGTATGGTGTGGCAAGTGGCGCAGGCGGTGTCGATACCAGTCATAGGGCTAGGAGGCATCGCTACTATCGAAGATGTGATCGAATTCCTCTTGGCGGGCGCTACTGCTGTGCAAGTGGGTACCTACAACTTCGTCGAGCCAGACATAGCCTCCAAGCTTGTCCACCAGCTATCTAACTATCTCGAAGAAAATCATATATCAGACGTTCAAGAGCTGATCGGAGCCGTATCCATCTAACGACTCCGAGAGGTACCCGTGATATCTTCCGAGTTCTTTTCGCGATTTGCGAAGAAGGGTCGGATTTATCGCCAAAAATGCGTCACCCCTGGCTGGGGAAATCCAACGCCGGCTTGTTACAATAATTTAGAGCCGACTACATATCGATACGGCGCTGTGTCGGTGAAAAGTGATTTCCACGTGGATATTTCGAAATCTCCACGTGGATATTTTTTATTTCCCAGGTAGGGAATAAAAAATTCTTCGGAGGAATCAAATGAAACTTCGGAGGAATTGTTTGACGCCCACGTGGAAAATAAAAAATATCCACGTGGGGATTTGAGATTTCCCACGTGGATATTTGAGAAAGGAGGGAATCGGACGAATTTCCCCGTAAAGATATGTAAATAGAGATTAGAGGTTAGAGATTAGAGAGCAGGGCGGACACATTATATATAATGAGCCCATCTAGCTCTCTATGGAGGAAATCGAAAATACCCTGGTAGAGATCTCTGATTATCTAGTGAGGGGTGGAAAAATTCTTCGGACTTATGATTTCATTCTTCCGAAGTTTCATTTCATTCTTCCGAAGTTTTGTTTCTCCTCTCCGTGGGGATTTTTTGTTTGCTACGTAGCTATTGGAGATTTTCTCAGGTGAGATCCGAATCCTCGCAAATATCGGAGTGCTCAGCACATCTATTCCTCGTTTGTCGTTGTGTTCTAGTCCATGAAAAAGCAATATATGGGCTAATCCTTGAGACTCCTTTGCGATATCTTTGTTGATTTCAGAATGGGTTTTATGTTTAGTTACGTGGTGAGATTATATGTTTTAGAAGTGAGAAGTGTCTAGTCCCCCAATTCCGTAAATCTTACGAAAAGCACATTTGCAGGGATGCATTTTTATAACTCTCTAGTATTGATCGATTACGTCAAAACCATCGTATGGAAAGTGTTTCCCGTGCCAAAGGTCTAAATAGAATATGATTACTCGCTTTTCAATCGGGATGGAGCTGTCAATAAGCACTCCATCGCAGTCCCCAGCCGCCAGTCCCTCTTCCAATGAGTCTTTCATCCTTTGGAAGAAACGCTCATCTCGAGATACATTGTCAGCTAGCATCTTCTCCCCGCTCCACCAAAGAGCATCAATAGAGCCTCCGTCAAACGGATTCTCATCTTCGCCTTTGTAGTATCGGCACAGCTTAATCAATTCGTCTCTAGTCATAACTCAATACTTTGACACCAAAGATACAAACTAACAAATACAACAACACCATGAACGACAACAACGCACCGCACTACACCGAGCTACCCATAGTACAGCTCGAGGCGAACAAAGAGCAGATTGACGGGCTACCAGCCACCCCCCGCAACATACAGCCCGACAAGCTAGCCAAGCTCAAGCGGAGCATACTGGACAATCCCGAGATGCTCCAGCTCCGTGGCATCCTCGTCTATCCGCACGGGGACAAGTACATCGTCATCGGGGGCAATATGCGCCTCCGAGCTATGGTCGAGCTGGGTATGACCTCCGCCCCCTGCGTCGTTATCCCGAGCCACGTCACAGCCGACATCAAAGTGACAAAAATAACTCCCCGACAAACTTGCGTATATCACAAGTTTGTTATACCTTTGTATTGTCAAAGTAAAGCAAGGATGAAGTACAGCGAATTAGTAAGACAGATTAAAGCATTGGGCTGGTACAAGCTCAAGAGTGGCGGGTCGCACGATGCGTACGCCCACCCGACTATAAGAGGACGCATCACAATGCCAAGGCACGGATCTAAGGAAGTGCCCGCAGGTACAGAGAAAGCAATCCTAAAGCAAGCAAAGGGCGGTAAGTAGATCGCCCCGACACTCCTAGTAAAGAAAACACCTAGTAAAAACAAGCCGATATGAATACAATAACCGCACACATCGAGGGAACAAAGAGCAAAGGCTTTGCTATCTATGCCACCGCATTTGATTCCGCCATTGCATCAGATGGGGCGACAGTAGCTGAAGCGCAGGCAAGCTTCCGAGAAGCCATTGAGACGACAGCGCTATCATACGAAGAGACGGGCGACAACGATATAGCGCAGGCTCTCCGAGAAGCTGAGGTCGAGTATATCTATGACGTGTCAGCACTCTTCTCCCTATTCAAGGATTTAAACGCATCTCAGTTTATCAAGCGCACAAGCATCTCCAACGAGACATTACGACAATGGAGAGCGGGGCAAAAAGTTCCCAAGCACCGCCTGCAAGAGGTCGAGAGTGCCATACACCAGCTAGCAGAAGAGCTCCGAGCCGTACGACTACGATAATGTCAGTGCTTGCTTTACTTTGACAGGTCGCAAGCCGACTGCAAGCCCTCACAGCGTGAATCGCTCGTGGGGGCTTTTTTCGTATCCACACCTCACGCAGGTGACAAGAGATAGCCTTTGGCTTTTGGTCATTAGCCAGCCAAAAGCCAACCGCTAACAGCTAACCGCCAACCGCCAAGGTGGGCAGTTGTGTGCTTTTTCGTACATTTGTAAGCGATTGCAGTCGGGCTATGTAGTGCCGACTGCGACAGACCATTTTATTTCAGTAGACTTTATCGATCTCATCGTGCTATGCAAGAGCCAAACAAACCTAGAGTGATCATCAGTGGAGGCGGTACAGGTGGACATATCAACCCCGCCCTAGCTATTGCCGACGAGGTACGTCGACGCTACCCCGAGAGTCAGATACTCTTCGTGGGTGCCCTGGGGCGTATGGAGATGGAGCGTGTCCCCGCAGCTGGTTATGAGATCGTGGGACTGCCCGTCATGGGGATGGATCGTAAGCGTCTCTGGCGCAACTTTAAGGTGCTGCGCTCTCTGATCAAGAGCCGCCTAATGGTTCGCAAGACTTTGACAGAGTTTCACCCCGATCTAGCGGTCGGTGTGGGTGGCTATGCGAGTGCTCCCACGCTCAAGGAGGCACAGCGTAGCGGCATCCCTACCCTCTTGCAAGAGCAAAATAGCTATGCCGGTGTGACCAATAAGCTCCTAGCTCGTGATGCGAAGTGTATCTGCGTCGCTTACCCAGGTATGGAGCGCTTCTTCCCGAGTGATCGGATCATCCTAACGGGCAACCCCGTACGTCACGCTATCGAGTACAATCATACGACCCGTGAGGAGGCGTGTGCGTACTTTGCACTCCCCTCTTCACTCTCGCGTACGATCTTAGTCATGGGCGGTAGTCTCGGGGCTAGGACGATCAATGAGTCGGTCGTGGCTGCGCTACCTGAGTGGAGCAAGCTGGGCTATCAGTTGATCTGGCAGACGGGACGTAGCTACGAGCATGAGGCACAGGAGCTTATCAAGGAGTACGACATTAGCAAGCGGGCTTACGTCTCGACATACGTAGAGCGTATGGATCTAGCTTATCGTCTGGCCGATGTGGCGGTGTCTCGTGCGGGTGCCCTGAGCGTCTCGGAGCTTTGTCTCTCAGAGCTTCCTGCTATACTGGTTCCCTCACCCAATGTGGCTGAGGATCATCAAACGAAAAACGCGCGCGCACTCTCTACTCGAGGTGCTGCAATCCTTCTCCCCGACAGCGAAGCAGTAGGTCAGATGGGGCTCACCATTACGGAGCTACTCAAAGACGAGACACGAAGGGATGATATGAAAGCTGCGCTCCGTGATCTTGCTACACCGCAAGCGGTGGAGCGCATCGTGGATCAGATGGAGCAGCTGTGGTAGTCTCTTATATTACTTTGCAAAGACCTTTCTCTAACGCATGAGTTACGTTTATCTTATAGG
>QWCK01005509.1_pt1 | contig 11451 bp, 9 predicted proteins | sample 1972571 | NCBI WGS metagenome assembly QWCK01 (sample SAMN09866710, study PRJNA288562) | Human gut metagenome isolate term2_stool, whole genome shotgun sequencing... | isolation source: gut | host: Homo sapiens | place: USA: California | reverse complement strand
TGCTACGGTTATGTTCCAGCATTGGCCTTAGGAGGGAAAGTTTCTAATAAGAACTTACAAGTTGTAGATGCCAAGACCTATATCGACATTATCGGACAGACTGTAGGGAAAATCATAGATTTAGAAGAATAAGATAATTTTGTTCTAAAGAACTGTTATGCTCCAATTCACACGTAGTCTAAAGAAAGAGTTATCTTTTTACGGTTTTGAGCCTGTGAACCTTGTCAATGGCGTCGTAGTCTATGAAGGCGAAGACTTCTTCTTCCCCGGCATGCTCCCCAAAAAGGACGCTTCCGATCTCATTCACCACTCCGACAGAGGCACCCAACATACCAGTCGGCAGTACACTAACATGCTCAATAAAAGAGGAATACAAATCAGCATGACAGAGTCAGGAGACCCCAAAGAGAAATCCCAGTCAGAGCGGATCAACAGTACCACTAAGAACGAATTCTTAAAGGGCAAAGTGTTCCGTAGCATTGATGAGGCAAATCGCGCAATCAGCAAAGCTATAGAGACTTATAACACCATTCGACCTCATATGAGCATCGACTATATGACCCCACAAGAAGCTAGGGAATGCACGGGTCCCCTGAAGAAGCGATGGCGCAGCTATCGTGAAGACGCAATTCAGAAAGCTCGAAAAGACAAAGAGTCAAAGGGGCTAGCCCACAGGGGTGGGTGCTTTTATACGCTTCGTGTTGCACTTGACACTGGAATATGCCAAGGTTTTTTTCCTACAGTTGGATATTTCCTGCATGAATAAAATGTGGTATATTTACCGATTAGTATGTAAATAGCTAACTTTGCAGTATAAACAGCAGAATAACAAGCGATGGCAGCAAAAGAAATTAAAGGGATAACCCCGCGAAGTAAAGATTACTCGCAATGGTATTTGGATGTAGTTGCACAAGCCGATTTGGCAGAAAATAGTGCCGTACGAGGTTGTATGGTGATCAAGCCTTATGGATACGCAATTTGGGAGCGTATGCAGGCTGAGATGGATCGCCGCTTTAAGGAAACCGGTCACGTAAATGCCTATTTTCCTCTATTCATCCCCAAGAGCTATTTTAGTCGTGAAGCAGAGCATGTAGCCGGATTTGCTAAAGAATGCGCTATTGTAACTCACTATCGCTTGAAGAATGACCCCGATGGAAAAGGGGTAATAGTGGATCCCGATGCTAAGTTGGAGGAAGAGTTAATTGTAAGACCAACGAGCGAAACTATTATTTGGAGTACCTATAAGAATTGGATTCAGAGTTGGCGCGACTTACCCATTCTTTGCAATCAGTGGGCGAACGTTGTACGCTGGGAGATGCGTACGCGTCTGTTCCTTCGTACGGCAGAGTTCCTTTGGCAAGAAGGTCATACAGCTCACGCTACTCGGGAAGAAGCTATCGAAGAGGCAAAGCGTATGTTGGGTGTTTATGCAGACTTCGCAGAAAAAGTACTTGCTTTGCCGGTGATACAGGGAGTTAAATCGGAGACAGAGCGCTTTGGTGGTGCATTAGATACCTATACAATTGAAGCCATGATGCAGGATGGTAAAGCACTTCAAAGTGGTACTTCTCACTTCTTAGGGCAAAACTTTGCCAAAGCCTTTGACGTTCAATTCCTGAATAAAGAGGGAGAGCGCGAATACGTATGGGCTACCTCATGGGGTACCTCCACGCGCCTTCTCGGGGGAATGATCATGGCACATAGTGACGATAACGGACTAATCCTACCGCCTTCTGTAGCTCCGATTGATGTGGCTATTGTTCCTATTTATAAGACAGGGGAGCAGTTAGAACAAATCCGTAAGCATGTTGAGCCTTTAATGGATGAAATTCGCAAGCGTGGATTTACCGTTAAGTTCGACGACAATGATACTAAAAAACCGGGCTGGAAATTTGCTGAGTATGAGGTGAAAGGTGTTCCTGTACGGTTAGCTATCGGAGCTCGTGACTTAGAGGCCGGTACCATTGAAGTAGCCCGTCGTGATACACTCACGAAGGAGACCATCTCATTCAGCACGGCTGGAGCACATATTGAAGCACTGCTGGATGATATACAGAAGAATATCTACAATAAGGCGCTGCGTTACAGAGAGGAACATACCGTTACGGCAGACTCTTATGATGAGTTTAAGGCTGCTTTGGATGGTGGAAACTTTGTGCTTGCCCACTGGGATGGCTCTGCAGAAACGGAGGCCTTAATCAAGGAGGAAACACGAGCAACTATTCGCTGTGTGCCGTTTGAGGGAGATAAAACACCCGGTAAGTGTATCCGTACGGGCAAACCCTCAACATGTAGAGTCTTATTCGCTAGAGCATACTAATGGTACAGAAAAAGGGTATTCTATTACTCTCAGGAGGATTAGATAGCACAACACTGCTGTGGGATCATTTGCAGGATATTGCGCTTGCTGTTAGCTTTGACTATGGCAGCAAGCACAATGCCCAGGAGATAGCTATGGCACGATTCCAAGCAGAGAAAGCAGGGGTAGAACATATTGTTATACCCCTGGACTTTATGGAAAAGTACTTCAAAAGCGACCTCTTGCTCAGTGGCAACGATATACCTCGGGAGGATTACAATGAGGATAATATCTCCTCTACAATAGTTCCCTTTCGCAATGGTATTATGCTGAGTATCATAGCCGGATTGGCAGAGAGTAGGGGATTGCAAACCCTTTTCGTTGCGAGTCACTTTGGAGATCATGCTATCTATCCGGATTGTCGGGCCTCATTCATAGAGCCAATGGCTGCTGCCATCCTTGAAGGAACCTCTAATCGGGTTGTGCTTTCTGCCCCCTATACCGGAATAACGAAGACGGATATTTTGTCAAGGGGGGTGCGCTTGGGTGTTGACTATACACATACCTATAGCTGCTACACAGGAACAGAGCATCATTGTGGTACTTGTGCTACTTGCCGAGAGCGTAAAGCGGCTTTCAGCGCTCTCCATATTACGGATCCTACTGAATACGACGCATAAATAAGCAAGATGGCCTTTAGCGCCTTTACTCCGGAAGAAGATAATGCTCCTATGCAGAGCTTGCTTCGGCTGGTTGAGAATAGCAGTGCCAATATCTTCTTGACCGGGAGGGCAGGAACAGGTAAAAGTACGCTGCTTCGTTATGTGGATGCTACAACCTGGAAGAAACACGTGGTTTTAGCTCCTACAGGCGTAGCAGCAGTAAATGCAGGAGGGCAGACGATACATTCTTTTTTCCGTCTTCCCATGGGATCTCTGACTCCCGATTCTAAAACTAGAAAATCCATTATTAGCAGATACAATAAGCGGCATTTGAATCTGCTTCGTTCGCTTGAGCTAATCATCATTGATGAAGTTTCTATGCTTCGTAGTGATGTGGTGGATATGATCGATATGATCTTGCGACGTGTGCGAATGGCTGATGTACTTCCTTTCGGAGGCGTGCAGATGTTATTTGTGGGTGATCTGTTTCAGCTTGAACCAGTCGTAACCTTGCACGAAAGTGAGGTATTACAGCGCTATTACGGAACTAGCTTTTTCTTTGGGGCATTAGCTTTCAAAGCTGCAGCACCTATTATCATCTCATTGGAAAAGGTATACCGCCAGCAGGATAAGCATTTTATTGATTTCCTTGATAGCGTCCGTACCGGACACATTACTCAGGGTATGATTGCCTCATTTAATGAAGAAACGTTGAAAAATGATGTTCCCTCCCCAGGAAAGGAAAACATGATAGTCACAGTCACTTCCAGGCGTAATACGGCATCAAGGATAAACAGGGAGCACTTAGCGCAGATCAAGGCAAAAGACTATCATATCCCTTCTACCAGCTCGGGAGACTTTTCAAGCGGTTCTTTTCCGGCAGAGGATAAACTTTCTCTTAAGGTGGGAGCGCAGGTTATGTTTCTTACAAACGACATAGAACGTCGCTGGTACAATGGTACATTAGGGGAATGTACTGCAATAGAGTGTGAAAACGGTGAAGTTACTTCAGTGAGAGTAAAGCTCGAAAGTGGGGTAGAGTACTCCGTAGGACCTTATACATGGGAAAATCGTAAGTATGAGTATGAAGAGGAGGAGGAGCGTATTACGACCACCGTTACCGGACGTTTTACTCAGATCCCTCTTCGTTTGGCTTGGGCTATTACCATTCATAAAAGCCAAGGACTAACCTTTGACAAAGTAATAGTGGATTTAGAAGGAGGCGCCTTTGCTGCTGGTCAAACCTATGTGGCGCTTAGTCGTTGTCGTAGTATGGAGGGACTGATTCTAAGTCGTCCGCTAAGTATTTCTGATATTATTACGAACCCTGAAGTACAGCTCTTTTACCAAGGTGCAAATGACGATGAAGCAGTCAGAAAAGCCTTAAAGAAAGAAACTCGCTAGCCTCACTGTGCCGTAAATAGTTTTTCAACGGACTTGAAAATTAACGATCACACTGAGTATTGAATGTGCTATATCGAGTCGTAGCATAATAATCTATATCCACAAAGAGCTAGGTCTCAACTAATGCTTGCATACTCGAGTAGCACGCCCATAACAGCGATTGGGTAATACGACCTACTGAGATGAAATACACCACAATGCTCCTTTTCTCTATAGAGTCAAAGAAGAGCATTAGTATAGGATAAAAAGAAAGAGACAAGTACTTTATGGTACTTGTCTCTTTCCTATTAATTAGGCAACGTGTGCCTAACTTAACAATGCTTACTCAACAACCTTTGTGAAGATGTCAGCTGTCTGACCTTCTACATTGAGACGGTTGCCATTTGCGTCAAGACGATAGAGTACGCCATTAGCATATTCAAGCTTAGCGTCTTCAGCTAACGTTACAATGTTGTTTTCAACAGTGTAAGCAAGATCAGTCTTAACTTCAGGCTTAGCGCCTTCTACTTCTGTAGTGCAATCATATACACCATTTTCCTTGAAGGTGATCTTGAGGTTAGAAGCTACACCTTCAGCGTTAGTAGTTGTAGCAGTCCAAGTTCCAAGAAGAGCTTCTACGGTGAGAGCTTCTTGCTGGTTCTGCTGTGCTTCATCAAGGTTCTGCTGTGCTTCTGCTACAGCTTCGTCTGCTTCATTTGTCTGTTCCTGTGCTGTTTTCTTGCAAGAGAACAATGCCAATGACATGGCAACAACTGCAAATACTACCTTTAAATTTTTCATTTCTAATTCTTTTAAGTTGTACTTATTCTTACTATAAATCTCTTTCGTTTTAATAATGCCATCTTGAGCAGTGAACGCTTTTACTGCCAAAACTGATGCAAAGGTAATGCTTTTTTTCAAACATGGTACTCTTTACCTTATTTGTTGTGCGTATTCATTCGATCAAGGGCGAGTGCTTTGCTTACTTGGCTACGCCAATCTGTGCCATTTTCTACCCATAATACATTGAATCCCATTGCTTTAGCTGCATCTGTATTGACTTTCCCATCATCAATAAAGAGCGACTCTTCCGGTAGTATTCCCACTTCACGAGTAATGGCCTCAAAGAACTTCTTCTCCGGTTTCATCACTCCGTAGCGATAGGAGGCAAATACTTTTTCTACGCAGTCTGAAAGACTTAGCCCTCCGGGAAGGAAGTGATTACCCTCCATATACTCCATTATGTAAGGATTAGTATTGCTTAAGATGAAGAGTCTATACTGATCCTTGATACTATTTAGGAAATTGAACTTGTATAGGGGTATAGAGCGGAAAAACCCCATCACTGCATTGAATACTGCCTCGTGTGAAAAGTCTCCTTCATATTGTTGCGCTAAAGCATCCTCAAATTGAGAAGCTGTCAGCGTACCATTCTCCAGATCCTTAAAGATGCCTCTTTGTACATACGCATCGAGTAGCGTGTTGGCATCAGTTACACCTAAGGCTTCAAAACGGTGTACTGCCTCCTCTCGATCAAGGTCAATCAGTACACCGCCTAAATCGAACAATATGTTCTTTATCATATTTTATTTTTTGAGCCAGCGATCAAGCCATGAGAAGAATGTGCGTTGCCATAACAAAGCATTCTGTGGCTGACTAACCCAATGGGTCTCATCCGGATAGATAAGCATTTCGCAGGGTATTCCTCTCATACGTGCTGCATCAAAAGCCATCATTCCCTGTGAAGCAAGGATCCTGTAGTCCCTCTCTCCGTGGATCACAAGGATAGGCGCCGTCCATTGATCTACAAAATGGTGTGGAGAAGTGGCAAAAGTACGTTGTGCCACTGCATTGTCCTTTTCCCAGGGTGCTCCACCCATGTCCCAGTTGGCGAACCACTTTTCTTCTGTTTCAAGGTATTGTGATTCAAGATTGAAGATACCTGCATGGGCAATAAAGCAAGCGAAGCGTCCGTTGTGATGTCCTGCCAACCAGTACACAGAGAACCCTCCGTAGCTAGCTCCTACACACCCCATGCGGTCGTTATCTACATAAGGCTCTTTCTTTAGTTCATCTGCTGCAGACATGTAGTCTCGCATATTTTGACCTCCATAATCTCCACTAATCTGCTCATTCCATGCCTTACCAAAACTCGGTACACCATGTCGGTTAGGGAGTATAACGATGTATCCCTGCTCGGCCATAATACGGGGACACCAGCGGTAGGACCAAAATTGACTCACAGGGTCTTGTGGACCACCTTGGCAATAGAGAATGGAAGGATACTTTTTATTAGCATCAAAGTTAGTCGGGTAGAGTACCCAAGTAAGCATCTTCTCACCATTGGTCGTTTGGATCATTCTTTTCTCGCAACGTACCTCTCCGAGGCGACTCATTGTGGCATCATTGTCATGGGTGAGCTGTTTTAATTCTCCCTTCTTAGGATTCAGTGTATATAATTCGGTCGGGTGGAGCAAAGATTGTACGGCGCAGACAAAGCTTTTATCTGCCTCATTGTACTCAAAGCCTACCATGTCGAATACCCCTGTGCTGAGATCGCTGATACGACAGGTCTTTACATTAATTGAATGTAAGCCTGTAGTTGCGTTAATGCAAGCTGTAAAGTATATTGTTTGCCCATCAGCAGTGATATGGGGGTTCTCTACATTATATTCAAAGCCTTCGGTGAGCCATCTCTTATTACCGGTTTTAAGATCTTGTTCAAAGAGGCGTATGAGGTCGGATTCGTATCCATCGCGCTCCATACTCAGCCAATAGATCTTTTTCCCATCGGGAGAGAAAATGGGATTAGTATCATACCCCATCATGCCCTCTGTTAGATTACGAGTAGTACCGGAGGCTATATCATATAAGTATATATCTGAGTTGGTGGATATACTATACTCCAAGCCTGTTTTTTTGCGAGATGCATAGGCTATGTACTTACTATCGGGAGAAAAGGCAAAATCAGAGATTCCATTCCATGGTCTCATAGGTGCTTCATAGGGTTCACCCTCTAAAAGGTCCTTCCCATGCTGAATGGGTTCATTTCCTATGGTGGCTAGAAAAGGATGTGGTATGGATGTAACCCATTCGTCCCAGTGCTTGTACATTAAATCAGTAATGATTCGTCCGGTTGCCTTATCTAAATCAGGGTAGTAGTCGTGAGCTGTTTTCCCGTATTTGATAGAACGAATATAAAGCAGACTTTGGTTGTCAGGAGAAAAGAGATAATCTTCTATACCCCCCTCTACATCTGTAATCTGTATTAGGTTACTTCCGTCAGAATTCATGGTATAAAGCTGTGTATCGCCCTTCTCATCCTCTTTCATAAAGGCAATGCGTTTGGTACCTTTAATCCACCTAGGAGCAGAAAGTCCCTTCATGCCTTCTGCAAAGGTGCGTTTAGTCCCATTCCTACCTATGATGTAGAATTTCTTTGTGAAACTATTATCCTTGATTGAGGGATAAGTAGCTTCATACACAACCCCTTCTGTCGTATAGGAAAAGCCTCCAATACGAACCATCTCAAGGAGCATCTCGGGAGTCAAGCTTTCTGTACTATTATTACTGCTTTGTGCCATAATCTTAGAACTGAACATGAGAGTGGTCACGGCGATCAGCAGTGTGAGCGGTAGACCTTTAGTTAATCGTTTCATTTCTATATACTTGATTGTTTAATAGATTGTTTCTCTGCGCGCTGCAATGTCCTCATCGCTGATATAGTCGTCATATTGAATCATGCGGTCAATAATGCCCTTAGGTCCCAATTCAATTACGCGATTTGCCACTGTACGAATAAATTCGTGGTCATGGCTGCTAAAGAGAATATTCCCTTTGAAGGAAATCAGCGTATTGTTGAAAGCTTGGATGGACTCCAAGTCAAGGTGGTTAGTTGGAGTATCCAAAACAAGAACATTGGCACCGGGAGGAAGCATCATTTTGGCAATCATGCAACGCATCCTTTCTCCTCCACTAAGCACCGATACACTCTTATCTAATTCTTCCCCATTGAAGAGCATTCGCCCTAAATACCCTTTAATGAATATGTCGTTGGTGTCGTCTGCATACTGACTGAGCCAATCCACTAAATTCATATCGCTATTGAAGAAGCCGGTATTGTCGAGTGGTAGATACGCAGTTGTGATAGTCTGTCCCCACTCGTAGGTGCCTTCGTCTGCTTTACGATTGCCATTGATGATCTCAAAAAGCGCTGTCATTGCTCGGGGGTCTCGACTGATAAATACAATCTTATCTCCCTGCTCCACATTGAGATTTAAGTCCTTGAAGAGAATATCTCCCTCTATAGATGCAGTAAGCCCTTTGAGTTCTAAAATGCGGTTGCCCGGTTCTCGATCGGGTTGAAAGAGAATGCCCGGGTAACGACGTGAGGAGGCTTCTATTTCTTCTACATTGAGTTTTTCGAGCATCTTCTTACGGCTGGTCGTTTGCTTACTCTTAGCTACATTGGCACTAAAGCGTCTGATAAACTCCTCAAGTTCACGGCGCTTCTCTTCATTCTTTTTATTCTGTTGTTGCTGCTGGCGTAGAGCCAACTGACTGGATTCATACCAGAAAGAGTAGTTGCCGGCAAACATTCTTATTTTGCCGAAGTCAATATCAACTGTGTGGGTCGATACGGTGTCTAAGAAGTGTCGGTCGTGACTAACTACCAAAACGCAGCTCTCTGTTTCTGCAAGATAGTCTTCCAGCCAGGTAACGGTATCCAAGTCAAGGTCGTTAGTAGGTTCGTCTAAAAGGAGGTTATCCGGTTTGCCGAAAAGAGCACGGGCCAGTAGCACACGCACTTTTTCCTTACCGCTAATATCACGCATATAGCGGTTGTGTAGATCCTCTTTAATGCCCAATCCACTTAGCAGCATAGCAGCATCGCTTTCTGCATTCCATCCATCCATATTAGCAAACTGCTCTTCCAGTAGAGCAGCGCGATTACCATCCTCATCGGTAAAATCCTCCTTTGCGTATAGTGCGTCTTTCTCTTGCATTACCTGCCAAAGGTGGCTATGCCCCATTAATACGGTGTCGAGTACAGTGAATTCGTCAAATGCAAAGTGGTCCTGACTAAGAACGGAAAGCCTTTCCCCGGGTGCCATTGTAATTGTACCTCGGTTCGGCTCCAGCTCACCGCTGATCGCACGCAGGAGTGTACTCTTACCGGCTCCATTGGCACCAATGATACCGTAACAGTTACCTTGTATAAACTTCAGATTAACGTCCTGAAATAAGATTCGCTTTCCAAATTGAATCTTTATATCGTTAAGTGCTATCATATATTTCGTTAAATCTTTTTCTTATCTACTTTGGTTAGAACCACTTAATCTTTCGGAGAAGGAAAAATAGCCCAATGGATAGGAGTAATGAAATTAGAATAATGAATCCTAGTGCCCAGGGTTTTTCCTCCAACCCCAAAGGTACATTCATGCCGAATATGCTTGCTATTAGCGTAGGAAGGGTAAGTAAAATAGTTACCCCTGTCATACGCTTCATAATAGTGTTTACGTTATTTGAGATTACACTGGCAAAGGCATCCATGGTTCCGGTTAAGATCTCGGTATAAATGTTGACAGTTGTATAGGCCTGTGTAAGCTCAATGGACATATCCTCGGCAAGCTCTTCATCGTAGTCCTTCGCACGATGCATGGCTTTAAGTTTAACGACCACCGCTTCATTTCCTTTGATGGAAGTACTAAAGTAAACGAGACTACGCTGTATTTTCATCAAGTTCAGTAAGTCCTCATTTCGAATACTGGTTTCCAAAGCTTCCTCATGCTCCATCAGTTGAGTCGCAATACGCTTCAGATACTTTAGATACCATACTGAACTACTATAGATCAGCCTAAAAATAAAATCTACATCCGTATAGGCACAATTTCCTTTGCGGCGATTGTGACGAATGAAGTCTGTCATTAGTTCGCTACGATGATAGGATACCGTGACTATCAGATGTCTCTCCTTAGAATAAAGTATCCCGATGGGTACAGTCGTATAGGATCCCGCAGAGCTTTCCCCTGAGTGAATGGGTATGCGTATTACTGTGAGCTCCCAGCCATCCTCTTCATCGTTGTGGGGGCGCTCTTCGCTATCTGCAATGTCAGCTATGAACTCTTCCGGGATCAGCAGATCCTCGGTTAAATATTCGATATCTTCCCGAGTGGGGTTTACTACTTTGATCCAGCTGTCTGCCTTTAGCTCATCTCCTTCGGCAAAGGTCTCTTTCGGGTAAAATATTCTGCGCATGATCTCTTCTCCTTGTTACTCTTTTTCGTCCGTCCTTCTTTCTTGCTCTGTGAGGCAGCTCACGCAAAGAAAGATCCTTTAGTGGGGGCTCTCTCTTTCCGATTAGGAAAAGTGGCCCGGCTTATCTCATGCAACGTAATTGAGGGAGGAGAGGTATGCCTTTTGGATTAAGCTCGGCTTCTACTGACTTATGTCTGCAAAGCTACCAGGGTAACAGAATGCCGACGTAAGTACACTCCCAACCTCTCTCTTACTGGCTTGTCGCAGAGAGCAACTCAAAGGATCCTCTTTCGGAGGTATAGCGTCATCGGGTTTCATACATTTACTTGTATTCTGTTACTTTCTTCCGATTGCAAATATAGCTATTCCCCTTGTAAAAAGTGTTTTAATGGCTAAGCAAAGTAGAGATCGGCTAACCTCAACTTCTTTTCCCCCGACATAGTAAATAGTCACAAGAATGACTAAATAGGGATTAACCCTTGTTTAGTTCGTAAGAATTGCTACCTTTGCAAAAGTTTTCCGCAACGGTGTAATGTAATATTGCGTTGCGTAAAACAAGGAGAGGTGGCAGAGTGGTCGATCGCGGCGGTCTTGAAAACCGTTGACCTTCACGGGTCCGGGGGTTCGAATCCCTCTCTCTCCGCAAACAAGGGTGTAAATCAACAAAAAGAACCGAGTAGGTCGAGAAACGAAAGTTTTCTGACCTACTCGGTTTTCTGTTATTCTGAGATAAGGAATTTATTCCTCTCGCTTATACTTAGCGATGAGTTCTTTTAACATAGAAAGTATGTCATCAAGGGAAATGCCACTGCGCTCGCTCATCATAGCGATGGTTGCTTTAGGAACGAT
>QWCK01005499.1_pt1 | contig 11468 bp, 4 predicted proteins | sample 1972571 | NCBI WGS metagenome assembly QWCK01 (sample SAMN09866710, study PRJNA288562) | Human gut metagenome isolate term2_stool, whole genome shotgun sequencing... | isolation source: gut | host: Homo sapiens | place: USA: California | reverse complement strand
GCGTCAGGCTGGCCCAGACGCCGAGGGAGCTATCCACGAATATCAGCTCCACGGAGTTAGCGAGGATTCCTCTTTCCTGGAAATGCTGGACATCCTCAATGAGGATCTATTTGCTCGCGGGGAGGAGCCGGTCGCGTTTGACTCGGACTGCCGCGAGGGTATTTGTGGTATGTGCGGCCTGGTGATTAACGGGGTTCCGCATGGAAACCATTCCCCGGATCCGAAAGATAACACCACCACCTGCCAGCTGCATATGCGTTCCTTCAAGGATGGGGACACTATCACCATTGAGCCTTGGCGTTCAAAAGCATTCCCGATCATTAAGGATCTGGTGGTTAACCGGAACGCTTTGGATCGTATTATTCAGGCGGGCGGATACATTTCGGTTAATACCGGGGCTGCTCCGGATGCACATTCCACTCCGGTTCCCAAGAAGGATGCGGATCGAGCTTTCGAGGCCGCGGCCTGTATCGGTTGTGGAGCGTGCGTGGCTGCCTGCCCGAACGGTTCGGCGATGCTATTTACCGCTGCGAAAGTGACTCACCTGGGTCTTTTGCCGCAAGGTAAACCGGAGAATCTCCGGCGGGTTACCCAGATGCTTAACCGGATGGGTGCTGAAGGATTCGGTGGATGCACCAACTTTGGTGAATGTGCGGCGGTATGCCCCAAGCAGGTTCCGCTGGACTTTATCGCGGTACTAAACCGGCAGCTCGGCAAAGCTGTTCTGTCTGGAGTTTAAATCTGCAGCTAACAGTTAAATAGCCGTTCTTTTGCATGGCCAAGGCGGGCTCGGAGATTTTTCTCCGAGCCCGCCTTCCATATGTGCGGTGCCTGCTGGGGTATAAATAAAAAGCGATCTTCTTTCCGGTTGGCTGCGCGCGCCAGCGCGAATCCATACTCTTCACATCTTCTGGGCTGATATTTGTCTTGCTTTTTGCTGTGAGTTCTTATGCCGCACTCTGTTTGTCATTATCTGGTGTGATGATTCTTAAAGCCTAGGGGGCTTAAGAGAATTAAAGTCCAGCTACTGCGGTTATTTTCTGGGACAACCAGCAGTGTTTCCTTACCGATACCTTTAAAACGATAAATGCATAGTTGTATTATAGGAACGTTAAAGAAATAGCTGTTGCTCTTTTCTTCTTGCAGGCAGGTTTGCGCCCGAAACCTCGAGCAGAGAAAAGGCGCTAATGGCAAGGTTTTGATGAGGGATATATGAAAACGTATTTTAAGAGGATTCCCCAGTGGATGCGCTCTGTTTTAGCAACTTTGGCAGGATTTGCGGTTGCTATCACCGGAGTGTCCCTGGGGGTAAGTGCATGGGCTGAAGAGGCTAATAATCCGGCAGGGGAGGGTACTAAAGCTCCCGGCGGGATTGCCACCCGCGAGGCAATTGAGTCTCCAGGTTCAGCCAAGAAGGGTGACTCTATAGTGGGTCTCACCGGTGTTCCCTATGGGGACAACATCGTCGGTATCAGCAAATATAAGCCGCTAAAAGGTATCCGGATCTATGCGCAATGGTATGAAAAGAACGGCAAAACCTATGTTGCCTCCCCGGTGTACACCACTACCTCTGGTGATGACGGTAAGTGGGGTATCTCCATGCAGCCATTCCTCATGCCTAATGGCAAAGTTGCCAAGTTTGATGCTGACCCGAATCTTCCAGAAGGTGAAAAGTGGCGGGTTTGGTCTGATAACTGTCCCCAGAAAACTGATTTCTTCGGAGACGGGCGCGACACCGCGTGTTACCCAGATTTAGCGGTCGCCTATACTTACGGGAACGCTTCAATTTACCCGCAGTCGGTCACCTATGAAATCCAAGCGGGAACTAATATCGGGATCGGTCCTAACGTAGTCGAAACCGCTAAAATCTGGTATCAGGAAAAGCCAAAGAACGATTTCATGCACCTTAAGGAGGGACAGGCTGGTTACAGTTCCTCTGAAGGAGTAACGATAAAATCCCCTACCCCCAGCGGAACTGTAGATGGACGGGTAATCTGGAATAACTTCCGGGATACCGGTACTAACTGGGAGGCTCCCGGCGTTGGTGCCTGGCTGGGGTACGATCCGAAGAAGGGCGATAATCCGGCTCCCAATATGGTGGTGAAAGCCACCTACCTATCCGATTACGCAGTTGCCAAGATTCACAGCGATGCGCCGAAGAGCGAAAAAATGAAGAACGCTGGAATGAAAGCTGATGGTAGCGGAAAAGTCCGCGGAGCCGGCTGGGACTGGAAGAAAGAAAAGGCTCTACAAGAATGGATTAAAGAACAAATAGAAGCTGAAGGCGCAGAAAAATGGTACGCCGAGACTGCTTGGGCTAAAACCAATAGCGATGGTGAATACGCGATTCAGTTCCGGGGAACCTGGGGGAATCCTGGGATAAATGTGGATATGATGCAAAACTGAATCCCGACAACACCTGTTTCCAGGGTGAAGGGGAAGTGAATCACGATAAAGCCAGCGAATTCGGTTGGCACACCCTCGCTCCCACCTATGAAAAAGGCTCCTGGGTTAATACCCATGTTGTACATATTGGCGACAAGAAAAACCCGAAGCATATTAACCGCGACTGGCTGTATGTCTCCGTGCAGGATGTGCCCGAGGGCGCGATAGCGGTTGGCCCCTATATGTACAACAACTTCACCGGTTGGGGTCAGGTTGATATGGCTAACCAAGGTGGTGGCTGGGTTCCCAATAGCTCTGGTGGTTGGGATACCCACGGCACTACACTTTACAGCAACCAGTCGAATACCAATTTCGGTATCAGTGCGAACATGATTACTTTCGACGTTACCCCCTATGACGCTACTTCTAACTGGGCGAAACCTGGGGATACTGCGCACACCAACACCGGTGGCCTGCCCTACGAGGGGGCTTTAGCTACTTCCGGTAAATACAAGATTGTGTGGACTACGGATTACAATGCTGGAAAGAACACAGTCGGAGAGGTTCTAAAGGAATGTGAGCTTTCCGCAGCCGATGCTAAAGGTCAAATTCCAGATTGTCCTTTCACCGTGCCTAGTGATTTAAAGGAAACCACTACCTATATCGCGGTGATGACCAAAATCAACCCGGATGGAGTTGCGGTTTCGCAACCAATCGGCATTGACGGGTTTACTGCCTACGTAACCGAACAGCCGACTTTCCCGTGGGGACAGGTTGGAAAGCCGTATCCGGATGGTACTGACGTGACCGTTATCGAGGGCGAAAAAGCAACCGGTTCTCTGCCGATTTTTGATTCAAAGAAGGTCGATGTCCAGTGGAATTTCACCACTGCGGATGGCAAACCGCTTCCGGAAGGATGGAAGGTTGAAACCACCACCAATAAAGATGGAGTGGTTGACGGCTGGAAACTGGTGGGTACTCCCACTAAGGCCGGTAATTATGATGTACGCATTTTAGCTACTGCCACCGGCACGATTAAAGCCGATAACAGTGAGGCTAAAGATCAACAGTTCCAGCCATTGACAATTCCATTCGAGGACACTTTGTCGATCCTGGATTTGTCTCTTGCAAAAGATAAGTTCGCGGTGGATGCTAACAGCGCCGACCAAACTACCAATTTGAGCGTGGCAGGAATGCCCGACGGAGCTAAAGCCAAAGACTTTACGCTTAAGAAAGCGGTAGACGGGATAACTCTCGCACAAGACGGGACGGTAACTGTCACCAAACAGGCTGCAATTGGTAAACATACTCTGGAAGTTCAATACCAGGTTGAAGAGCAAGTTGACGGTAAAGCTGTTACCCGCACCGTTATCGACACTGTTGAGCTGGAAGTAACCCAGAAAGTCGATACCGATGAAGACGGTGATACTGTTCCTGATTCGAAGGATAAGTGTGCTGGTACTCCTGTGGGCGCGCAGGTAGACAACGACGGCTGCTCGGTTGCGCCTTCTGTGGGTAAGGTTCCGGATATTGCTGGTCAGGTTAATAAGGAAATTACTCCGGTGAATGTTCCGGTTGATAATCCTGGTAAAGCTAAGCTGACTGCTTGTAGTGCTGAGGGTTTGCCGGCTGGTTTGGCTATTGCTTTGAATGAGCAAAAAGATGGTTGCGTGATTTCTGGTACTCCTAGTGAGGAAGCCAAGGATAAAGAAGTAACTGTTAAAGTCAGTTTCGAGCCGGTTGATAAGACTGATCAGCATAAGGGCGGAGATGTTACCGGCACTGCTAAAGCAACTATTAGCGCTGAAGCCGATGGTGACGGTGATACTGTTCCTGATTCGAAGGATAAGTGTGCTGGTACTCCTGCGGGCGCGAAGGCTGATGCTAATGGTTGTGCGGTGAAGCCGACGGTTGGTACACCGGTTGCTATTAGTGGGCAGAAGGGTAAGGAGATTACTGAGGTAGTGGTGGTTCCGGTTGATAATCTGGGTATGGCTGCTGTTACTTGTAGTTCTGATTCTTTGCCGGCTGGTTTGAGTGTTAGGTACTCTGCGGAGAAGAAGGCTTGTGTTGTTAGTGGTACTCCTAGTGAGGAAGTTAAGGACAAAGCGGTTACTATTAATGTGAATTATGATCCGAAAGACGGTGATGATACTAGCAATCCTGCTGGTAGTATCCCGGTGAATACGACTGCTACTATTACTGATCCTGGTAAGGATTCTGATGGTGATGGTGTCCCGGATGCTGCTGATAAGTGTGCTGGTACGCCTGCGGGCGCGAAGGTTGATGCTGATGGTTGTGCAGAAGTTCCTGTGATTAGTGATTTCACGGTTAAGGGAATGGTTGGTAAGGCTATTTCTCCTGTGAGTGTGAAGGTTACTAATGATGGTAAAGCTACTGATTTGTCCTGTTCTGCTGAGGAGCTGACGGCTGTTGGTCTGACTGTTAAGTTCGATGCGGCCTCATCTGCTTGCGTTATTAGTGGTACTCCTACGAAGAATATTGATAAGCAAGTGGATCTAACTGTTGGCTTTAAACATCCTGATGGGGCAAAAGATGCTGGCACGGTTAAGAAGAGTGGCAGTGTCTATGTGGCTAAGGATGATGATGGTGACGGGGTTGCTGATCCGAAGGATCCGGCTAACCCGGTTGCTGGCGAGGACAAGTGTCCGGGAACTCCTAAAGGCGCAAAGATAGACAACGACGGGTGCTCGGTACCGCCTACAGTAGGCAAGATTGATCCGATTGTAGGTGAGAAGGATAGTCCGATTACCTCGGTTACTGTCCCGGTAGATAACCCCGGAAAGAGCAAACTTACTGCATGCAAAGCCGAAGGGCTGCCCGCGGGCTTGACAATTGCTCTTAATAAAGAGGGGACAGCTTGCGTAATCAGCGGTACCCCCACCGAGATTGTTGATCCTGGTCGGGATGTGAATGTCGCGGTTAGCTTTGAACCGGCAGACAAATCTGCCGACCACCCCGGTGGTGATATTCAAGGTAAGACCAGCGTCACTATCAAAGACAACCTGACTGAGGCTGATCGCTACAACCCGGCATACCCGGCAGTAACTGGGAAACCAGGTGAAAGCGTTAAAGCCTCGCAAACGGGAGACAAGAACGTTCCCAATACCGCGCGGTACGTCCTTGGCGACGATGCTCCTGAAGGGGCAAGCATTGACGCTAAAACCGGGCAGGTTACATTAAACATTCCTGATACCGCGAAGAACGGTGAGGAGATTACTGTTCCGGTGAAGGTGAACTATGCGGATAACTCGGTAGATAACACTACCGTGACCGTTAAAGTTCGTACTGATAAAGATGGTGACGGTAAGCCAGATCCTGTTGATCCTGCTAACCCGCAGGCCGGGGATGATTTGTGTACTGGTACTCCGGCTGCCGATAAAGATAAGGTAGACGAGTTCGGTTGTACTCTAGCTGACCGTTGGGATCCTTCCTACGTTGATGTTAATGGTCAGGTAGGGAAGCCCGCGGTTTCTGCTGCCCCGGTCTTTGATGAAGTAACCACCAAAGATAAGGACGAGAAAGTTGCGGCTCCACAGGGAACCAAGTTTGCCTTAGGTGAGGACGCGCCGACGGGAGCCTCCATTGATGCTAAGACCGGGGTTATTACCTGGGATAAACCAGCTCAAGGAAACACCGAGATTCCGGTGGAAGTGACTTATCCGGATGGCACTGCCGATAAGGTGACCGCCAAGTTCAAGATTGCCCTACCGGGAGATGATGATGGTGACGGTGTTGCCGACGATAAAGACAAATGCGCCGGAACCCCGCAAGATGCCAAGGTAGACGAGAATGGATGCTCAGTGGCTCCCAGCTTGCCGGACGCTCCAAAGATTAGTGGAGAGAAAGGTAAAGCCATCGAACCGGTTGATGTGCCGGTAAAGAATCCCGGTAAAACCAAGGTCACCGCTTGCCAGGCCACCGGATTACCTGCCGGTCTAACTATCGAATGGAACGAGGGCAAACAAGCCTGCGTAATCAGTGGTACCCCCACTGAAGAGGTAACCGACGGGAAAGTTACAATTACTGTCGATTACACTCCCCAAGATAAGACCGATCAGCACCCTGGCGGGAAAGCAAGTGGCGAAACCACCGTTACTATTACCGATCCTGCAAAAGACGGTGACGGAGACGGCGTAGCTGACAAACAGGACAAATGCGCTAACACCCCGAAAGGTGCCGCCGTCGATAAGAACGGTTGCGCGCTAGCGCCCAGCGTCCCGGTTATTCCCAATATCGAGGGGCAGAAAGATAAACCGCTAACCCCGGTGGTGGTTCCGGTAGATAATCCTGGTAAAGCCACGATTACTAGCTGCAAAGCCGAGGGACTGCCTAAAGGTTTGAACATTAAGTGGGACGAAAAACGCTCCGCTTGTGTGATTAGTGGTACGCCTACCGAGATAGTAACTGGTCAAAAGGTCACTATTATGATTGACTACACTGCACCTGATGGAGCCAAGAAGCCGGGTAGCACCCAGGTTGAAACCATGGTGACTATCAAGTCGGCTAATCCTGGTCCAAAAGATGTAGTGCCCGGTTCGGGTCTACCAAAGACCGGTGCTCCCATCCTGGGATTGTCTCTGCTGGCATTGGCATTAACCATCGCCGGTATGGGTACTTTGACCGCCAGGCGTCGGCAAAGCTAAAGCGATACCAAGTAGTTCTTTTCAGAGCTTTCATGGCAGCTAACAGCTGTGGACACTGATAAGAATTAGCAGTTCGCTAAAACTTCAAGGCGGGCTCGGAGAAAAATCTCCGAGCCCGCCTTCCGTATTTCCAGTAACTACGGAGGTGGTAATCGGGATGACAAGCATACTTGTAGCGTTTAGTGCCTGGAGTTGATACCAGAGTATGAAGTCGAGGAGAGTTTCGCTTAAAAATCCATTCAGGATAAATTCATAATAAATTCAGGATAAACTCTTCTTGTAACAATCCTTATAAATGGTGCTTTTAGTCTGGCGGTTGCATCTGAGGAGAAGTATCCGGATTGTTTCTTGTATTAACAGGAAAGGAAAACAAACAAATGAGTGAGGAAAATCGGGAAACCTTCCCCCCCCCTTCCGTAAATAGCCTCCCGCCGGAGGCGGGTCAGGAAGCGCAGCTAACAGATAACAGTCAGGCTTCAGCCTCCCCGCCGAAAAACAAAAAGTCGCGAAAACCCTGGATTATTGCCCTAGTGGCACTGCTAGTAGTCTGCCTGGTGGGAGGGGGAATCTACTGGTTTGGATTCCGAGGTTCGCCTGTGGCTGCTGACAGTAAAGATGAGGGGCCAAATACTGTTTTAACGGGAATGAAAAACAAACCCAAAATTGTTCCCATAGCGGCTGCTGAAGGTGCTTTAGCCTCCAGCGAGAATCAGGGTGAAGTCCTCTATTTTAATGATAAAGAAATTTGGCTATGGGACTTGAACACTCAAAAGGAACGTTGGCGGGTAGATAATCCCTTGCCAAAGGAATATTTTGCAGATTCGCTTCCAAATGTTTTTGCTGAAACTAATGAAAGTGGGTATGCATTAGTTACCGCCTCTATCTATGGCGATGATGAATCTGACGTTAACAGTTATTTAGCGTTATCGACGAAGGACGGGAAAGTCACCGGGCAAAAAAATAATTTACCGCAAGCCTCAACTCAGCTTTTAATGAATTTCAAAGGTCAAGTTTTTGGATGCATAGGTAAGGGTGACTTAGTCGTATTTAAGGGAGTAGGTAAAATGGACACTCCCGCCTGGACTAAGAGTGGCGCCTGTCCTCAGGAGGCAACTCTTGGTTATAGTGAAACCACCGTCACAGTTGACAATGACAATAGATCTGACTTTGGGGATGAGGGAAGGTCACCCCAAGATAGTGCGGTGTACCGGCTTTCAGATGGAAAGAAACTAAAGAATGATTTCGGTGATGGAACGGAGCATGGGTCAGGCAAACTGGCTAAAGAAAAAGAAAAGCAGTTGGAACCAGATCGTCAGGTAAAAGAAGGTTATGATGTTTCTCTGACCAGCGATAGTGGTAAATATCAGTTACTTTCTCCTCTTCGGGGGGCTTCGGAAGCTTATACAGTTTACAATCCCTCCACTAAGGAAGAGGTTTCAAAAATTAAAACCCCGGAAGGTTTTGAGTATGTAGATATTACCTCGATAGATGATAAATATGCTTGGGGTGTTGCCAGTGGTACCAAAGAAACTGAGGAAGGTTTCGAGCGGTATGTCAACAAAGCTTTTGTCTTCGATATTGAGACTGGCAAGGTAAACGATAAGGTGCTGTCTGCTGAAAATGCTCAAGAAACCGAATGGCAAGTGACAATGTTTAGAACCAGCGAAGGGGTAATTCTTCGTCACGCAGATAAGCTAACCCACTTGGATAAAAACGGTAAACAACTGTGGCAGCTAGACATTACTAAAGGAGGCAGCGTTGATATGTCCTATCGGGACAAAAACCAGAAAAAGCCTTATTTAGTAATCTCAAATGACCAGAGTGTTATGGATAGCTATCTGCAGTAGTTAGTACCAATAGAGATTGCGTCGTGGGGGTTTGCCTCATGCGGGCAAACCCCCACCACAGTCCTAAAAAATATAGAAATACCTGCGGGTAACTGAATATCAAATAGTAAGTCTTTTATTTTTAGTTTTTCCTCTGCGTTAGCGCCTGGGTTTAGTGCTGATAGCTGGGAAAGATATTTGAGTGTTCTTTGTTTAAAGCAAGAAAGGTAAATAATCAGATGAGCGAAGAGAATCAGGAAAAGCCGGGCGGCCAGGAAGAGGGGGCCTGGCCGCAGATGGGCGCGGCAGGCTCTGATACCGGGGAAGCTGGTGTGGCTATGGAAGGAGATCCGGGAGCACCGGAGTCACCCGAGTCCCCAGAAGCACAAGATTTTCCGGAGCCGCCGGAAAATAAAAAATCGCGGAAACCGGGGATTATCGCTTTAGTAGTTTTACTGGTGGCATGCCTAATAGGAGGGGGAATCTACTGGTTTGGCTTCCGGGATACCACTGTAAACGAAGGGGACTCAGTTCTAACCGGCATGAAGAATCAGCCAAAGATAGTTCCCATTGCCGGCGCGAAAGATGCGATTGTTTCCAAGGAACATAATGGGGAAATCATTTATATTAATGATCAAAATATTTGGCTGTGGGACAGTAATACCCAGAAAGAACGCTGGCGCATTGACAATCCGCTTCCCGCAATTTCAAGAATAGGCAAAGATAAATTTGGATTCGATTTCAGTTCCGAAGGTCATGTAGTAATTGGAGCTCAGGTTCGCAATGAGGGCGAAACTACGTATGAAAATAATTCTGTAGTTAGTCCAAATCAATTTTTGGTTCTTTCCACTGAAAATGGAAGCATTACTGCCCAAAGCGATACTGCACTCTTCGTTTATCTTAATGATAAAGGTCAGGTTGTAGCCTGCACGGAATATCTAGATTTAGTTGCTTACCAGGGGAAAGGGCGTATGGATAATCCGGCCTGGACAAAAGACAAAGGTTGCTATTATATCGGAAACCTTTCATTGGGATTCGGAAAAGACACAGTTCGCGTTTATAAAGAGGATGAACAGGGAGCCTTGTATGAGGGTTGGGGATTCCCTCTGAGGGAGATTCAAAGCGAATATAAACTATCCGATGGTTCCGAGGCTGAAAAAGGCTATGCAGATGTCAACGGTTACCACCCTCCCGCAGGAGGACGCATAGTCGGTTGGGAAAAGTATGAAGCCTTGAAAGCCACTGTGGTTGCTTACACGGATACCCAAGGTCGTCAGAACACCGTTTATGTTAATAAAGACGGGAAAGTGTTATATCAAGCAGAGCCAGACTACTGGTGGGGGGAGCCAAGTGGCAGTAACAAGTACTTATCCGTATTTAACCCTACTGGTGGAACTGCAGTAATTGTGGACACTGCGACTTGGAAGGAAGTTAGCGAGATTTCTACCCCCAAGGGATTTAATAACTATAAGGTACTACATATTAATGATCGATATGCCTGGGTCTTTGTTGAGCGTAATGGTTCTAATAATGATCAGACAAATTCGGTTAGAAAACTGCTGATTTACGATATAAAAACTGGAAGGCCCGCTCCGGAGCCCCTCGCCCAAATGAACACCAAAGAAACTACTGGAAACATAAACGCTTTCCTAACCACCCCAGGTTTTATAGTTCAACGTGATACGCAGTTAACGCACCTTAGGGAAGATGGCAGTAAACTTTGGGAGCTGAAACTTCCCAAAGGATCTGCTGTTTATCAGTACTACAAAGATAAGAAGGAAACCAAACCTTTCCTGGCGATTACCAACAGTGAGGGAGTTATCGACAGCTACCTGAAGTAAGGACGAATGCCCAAAATAATGGGTAAAAAATCTGGTTTGGGGGCTGGTTTTGCGCACGTGCGCGGAGCCAGCCCCAAAGCCCCATCCCCGCCCTCGTAAATAATTGCAAGAAATAGCGATTAAGTGTTGCAAATGTTGGGCAGTAGCCTACAAATGCAACATGCAAACTTTGCTACTGCAGTGGGAGGAGAAACTTAGTTAACCCCGCCCTCGGGCTGAGGAGGAGTGAAATGGTACTTGCCTTTTCCTTTGCCTTTCACTTTGCTGATTAGGGAGGCAACGAGGAGTTTTCGCAAAAGTTCAGAGGCCGGGGAGGGGGTTATTCCCAATATCGCCGTTACCTGCGAACGCGAGAAAACGCCCTCATTCCCGAAGAAATCGTAGAGTTTTTGGGCGTGCCGAGCCGAGACTGGACTAAGCCCTTTCCAGGCAATATCCTGATTTTCTAGTCCAATGTCCTGGTTATCAGCCCCAATGTCCTGTTTTTAGGTAAAGTCACGTTGCCAGTGGAAGTAATGACCGGATGCTATTCAAACAGAGTTATTACAGCTAGACGCGATATCGTTAGGCCGCAAATCCAGGGTGTGGGTAAAATGGGGACTATGAGTGAACCGCTGATCCTGGGAATCGAGTCTACCTGCGACGAAACTGGCGTGGCGCTGGTGCGCGGGGGAAAACTATTGGCAGATTGTACTGCCACCTCGATGGATGAACATGCTCGTTACGGCGGAATCATCCCCGAAATTGCG
>QWCK01016763.1_pt1 | contig 11470 bp, 7 predicted proteins | sample 1972571 | NCBI WGS metagenome assembly QWCK01 (sample SAMN09866710, study PRJNA288562) | Human gut metagenome isolate term2_stool, whole genome shotgun sequencing... | isolation source: gut | host: Homo sapiens | place: USA: California | reverse complement strand
AGAAATCGATAGAGCCGGACTTCCACCAGTTACAATCAAAGAAGGTGTAAAGACTGCTTATAGGTCAACTTATAAGATAAGTGGAATAAATGGCGATCCAGACCAAGCTCAAATGATTAAAATCTTGAATGATTATGACGTAGCTACTCCAAACGTAACTGTTGTAAACACAGCAAGATGGAGACCATTTGATTGGGGCTTTGACGAAGACCAACTAAATCTTGAACCAGGTGTATATTATATCGACATTGAAGGATTTTATGATACTTCTATTATAGATAGAAAGGTTACTAATGAAGTAGCAATAGATTCTAATTACAATTTCACTCAAAAAGATGGAAAAACTCCAAGTGATAAACCAGTACTAAAAGATCCTTACAAATTAACAGCAGCTGATATATCAGATGAGGATTTAGGTAAGATAGATATTGATATTAAATTCTTTGATGGTGCAAGAACTTTTCAACAACTAGTATTTGATAAAGAACAAAATAAGTTTACTTCTAAAACTTTTGAAGGAGCATCTTACCAAGGTGGTATTGAAGCAGTAAGACAAAGATACGAAGACAAATTGTATGAATATTATGTACAACAAGGTTACGATCCAAAAGTAGCTAGAAAAACTGCTATAACACAAGCAAATGGATGGGCGAATGGTAAATCCTATAATAATCAAAAATATGTTAATGCTTTAAGTAAACAAGCTAAATTAAGTGGATATGATTATATAGGTGGATATGTTGACCCTCCTGTAGATCCAAATGAAGAAGGATATGTAGCACCATCTAGTACAATAAGTACAAGCATGGACATTAGTTCTCTATACTCATCAAATAAATCAAACGTAGTTCCTCAAGAAGGACTAGAGATAGAAAATGATGCTGAAAGATACAACATCACATTCTCTAAACACGGTAAAGAAACTGATACTTCTACATTAGAAGATATTACTAAGAAAAGACTTGAAGGTGCAGTATTTAAACTTGAAAAGAGAGTAAGAGAAGGTATCTATGAAGAAGTGGAAGGTTCTTATGTATCATCAGCCTTTAACGGTTACTTTGGCTTTAGAGGACTTGAACCAGGTCGTTACAGATTAGTTGAAGTTCAAGCACCAAAAGGATACAAACCTATTGATGGTCCACTACTACACTTCTCAGTTGAAACAGTAAGCTTGGTATCACAAAAAATCGTAGATCCAAGAATCGGGGAAGCTATTGATGTAAATACAGTAGAATTTTATTTCCCAAATAATGCAACTCCTTACAAATTTGAAAACTTAGAAGTCCACGATCCAGTAACTAATGAAGTTATCAAGTTCAAAGATGCTAAGAATGTGGATCTTGATACAACTAAGATAATAAATCCACAAGACAAGACAAAAGAAGTTCCTTTGAAGGATTTAAGTATTAAGTTCCCAGGAGAAATAAAAAATAAAGAAGGAGAGGTTGTAAAAGACACTTACAAAATAAGTGAAATCCAAATTACACCAACTTCTAACGGATATATTTCTCTAGAATATAACAAGGCAAATGGTGTATACCAATATATCAAAGAAAACTCAACCACTGAAAAAGATGGATTGTTGGTAGACTATGTTACAAGTGCTACAGCCAAGAACATGGGTAAAATCGTAAACGAAAAACCAGGTCAAGGTAAGGTAACAATTAATAAAGTCGACCAAGATGGAAATGCCTTAAAAGGTACTGCAAACGAAAAAGGCGAACTAATAGCTGGAGCTAAGTTTAGACTTACAAATCTAACTGATGGTTCAGACCCTGTAGTAAAAACGGTAGGAACAGATGGTACTTTAACATTTGATGGATTAAAGATAGGTAACTACAAACTAGAAGAAATTGAATCTCCTGACGGACATATAAATTCCGGTCAAGAGTGGCACTTCACAGTTGGTGGTAAGGACTTAGACCCTTATTCAGCAGATATTGCTCCTACAGGAAGAGATTTAACTGATAAGATTACCTTAACAAGTTCTGATATGAAAGTCTTAAATCCTCAAAAGAAAGACAAATCACAAACTAAAGAAGGAGAAATCCATCCTCATGTTGGGGAAAGTATGGAATTTGACAATAAGTTTAAATTGGCAGATAATATCAGGATTAATCCAGGGGATTATTTCCGATTAAAAGTTGCTGATAATACGGACTTGTTTGGTATATTTGAAGCAAGTATTTCAAGTTTAGACTTGTTTGCAGATGGTGTAGGTACAATAGCAAAAGCAAGCTATGACAAAGAAAATGGAATAATAACCTATACATTTACAGACTATGCAAAAACTTATGAATTAGTAGATTTCTCTAATAAATTCACATCATTTATTAACCTAGATAAGGTTAAAGAATCTGATGGTCTAGGTCAAAGTCATAAAGTTGGTTTCAAAATGGCTAATGACACAACTGATACTAAGTATAAAAACCTTAAAGTTGTATATGATTTAGATTACGCATTAGGATATGATGAGTATGGACAATTAATGAATATGGTTTCTAAGATTGTTAAATATAACCCAGAAACTGGAGAATTTGTTCATTACTATTATGTAAACAGATTAAGATGGTCTTCTACTAATACAAAAGAATTCTGGTACACTTCAGAACAAATAATTCATTAGCAAAAGGAGAAACAACTAAGTTTGATTTGCCTAATGGAAATTACTGGTCTGATTCTTGCATAGTAAAAGTTACAGGAAAAGTTGCGGATAAAGATAAATCAACGTATACAACTGATGCCAGACTTGTAAAATATAAATCTGATGGTGGTGCATTGGGAGTGATAAGATACGATGAAGTTTATGCATTCCCACATGAAGCAACCGCAGAAGCTAAACTTACTATTAGAGCAGTTAACCCTGCAAACAAGATTAAGTTTAAAAAGGTAGATGAAAATGGCAAGGCCCTAAGTGGTGCTAAATTCCAAATTCAAACAAAAGTTGTAGAAAACGAAAATGAAAATTGGAATGCTTATGGACAACCAATTACAACTGGAGAAGATGGCTTATTCGAAATCGATGAGCTACCAGAAGGAGAATATAGAGTAATTGAAACAACAGCACCAACTGGATTTGTTAGACCAGATGGTCCACTTGTAGAATTTAAAGTAGATATAAACGGTAAAATCTATAGAAAAGAAGTCTACAAAGATGAAAAAGGCGAAAGCCAAGAAAAATATATTGAAGAGCCAGGTATCGTTCCAATAACTTTAGTAAACAACAAAGAACATGAAGTAGTCTTCAAGAAAGTTGATGCCAATGATAAGACTAAAGTTCTTGCAGGTGCTGAATTTGAAGTTTGGTATAAGCAAACTAAAGAAGGAGAATATTCTAAAGACAATATAAGCTTGTACAAGGATGCAAATGGCAACCTATACGCTCTTAAAGCTGATGACATTCCTCCTACTGGTTATACAAAACTAGATAAGTTTACAAGTGGAAAAGATGGTCTAGTTAAATTCAAAGTAAACGAACAAGGTTACTATGCACTCAAAGAAATAAAAGCACCAGAAGGTATGAAATTTAATTCAAATCATGAAGAAATAACTTATGTGAAAGATAAATCCAAAATAACTTTATCAGGTTTACCACTTGAAAATGAATTCTATGAAAATAATGTGGGAGCTAAAACTGGAGTTACTATAAAAGCTTATACAGTTGATAAAGAAAATGGTACAGAAACATTTGTAAAATCTTATAAAGTCGACTTGAACAACTATAATAATTATAAAGGTAAGGAAACTATTGACCTTTATGAATTAGTAAAAGGTGACGCTACAGATGGCAGTCCAATAAAATCTGATAAAACAATAGTATTCAAGATGTCTCCTCAAATTGGTCTTACAACAGAATTAGATATTAAATCTAATATTGTAATCGGAGACAAGATAAGTGAACCTAGAACATTCCACATAGAAACTAAGGGCGATGAATATGTAAATCATAGCTATAAATTTACTAATATGGAAGAAATTGATAGCACAAAACCTATTGAGATTGAAAATAGAAAATTATCTCTTCCATTTACAAGAGGAATTAGAGCTTGGATTGGATTTACAATTATCGGTCTTATCCTTATGATTCTTGCAGCTTATTATTACAACAAAAAGAAAAACAAGGCGCTAGAAATTGAAAAAAATTAATAGCAAAAATTAAAATTTAATTTGTAAATTTTAAAAGTTTTAACTGACTTTAATTTGAATTTTTATCAAATTAGAGTCAGTTTTTTTGTATAAATTTTAAATTTATATTGGTTAGTTTTGGGTAAGTATTTATTAGAGAAAATAAAGGAGGATTTATGTTAGATTTTACTTATAATATTCCAACAAAAATACATTTTGGAAAAGATGCTCTTGATTATGTGGGAGAAGAAGTTAAGAAATTTTCTGATAAGGTGATTCTGGAGTTGAAATTTTTGAGCTTTCTGGAATTGAACCAAATCCTAGGATTGATTCTGTAAGAGAAGGGGTCAAAATAATTAAGGAAAATAATATTGGGGCAATTCTTGCTGTTGGTGGTGGTTCTACAATTGATGCATCAAAATTTATGGTGGCTGGTGCTTGTGCAGATTTTGATCCTTGGGAATTTATTTCCAAAGGGAAGCCAATGAGCCCTGCAATTCCACTTTTGTCAGTTCTTACAATGGCTGCAACAGGTTCTGAAATGGATAATGGTGGGGTTATTACAAACCCTGAAACAAAAGAAAAACTTTCATCAGGTCACGAAGATACCAGACCAAAAGTTTCATTTTTAAATCCAGAAATCACTTATTCTGTAAGTGAATTCCAAACAGCTTGTGGTTCCAGCGATATTTTATCTCACATTTTTGAATCCTATTTTAATGTTGATGATTCAATGTTTATGCTTGATAGAATTATGGAATCTTTGATGAAAACTGTAATAAAATACGGTCCAATTGCCATGAAAGATCCTAAAAATTATGAGGCAAGGGCAAATCTTATGTGGGCATCTTCTTGGGCAATCAATGATTTTATTGCAAATTCTGCAAAGGCATCTTGGACAGTTCATCCAATAGAACACGAACTTTCAGCCTTTTATGATATAACCCATGGACTTGGGCTTGCAATTTTGACACCAAGATGGATGGAATATGTTTTGAGTGAAAAAACTGTTCATAAATTCTATGATTTGGGAGTAAATGTTTTTGATATTGATAAAAATCTTGACCAAATGGAAGTTGCAAAAAAAGCTATAGAAAAAACAAAAGAATTTTTCTTTGATACCCTTGGACTAGATTCAAATTTAAGAAAAATAAATATAGACGATGAATATTTTGAACAAATGAGCAAAAAAGCCTGTGGCAAAAACGGAAAAATAAATGGTTTTGTAGAACTTAAACCTGAAGATGTGAAAAAAATTTACCAAATGTGCCTTGAGGATTAATTTTATTTTGAAATAAAAAATATGATATTGTCTAGGCAATGTAAAGATTTGTGTTGACAAGTGATATAAAAATGCTAAAATCTTAGTAAGAGGTGATAGTATGGCAAATGCAAATCTAAATATTAGAACAGAAAAAGATATTAAGGAAAAAGCAGAAAAATTGTATGCTGAGCTTGGCTTAAATATGTCAACTGCTATTAATATGTTTTTGAGGGCAAGCATAAGGGAAAATGGAATTCCCTTTGATTTAAAACTTGATAATCTTAATAAACAAAGCCAAAATACAATCGAAGAAGGAAGAAAAATAGCCTATGATAAAAATTATCCTTCATATAGCAATATGGATGATTTGAAAAAGGCTTTGGAATTATGATTTATAAAATTAAATTTACAAGTAAATTTAAAAAAGATTTAAAACTTGCAAAAAAACAAAATATAGATATTTAAAAGTTAATGGATGTAATTGAAAAACTTGCTAATGATGAAAATTGGATGAAAAATATAAGGACCATCCATTAAAAGGAAAATTTTATTCTACAAGAGAATGTCATATAGAGCTAGATTTTTTGCTGATATATGAAAAATTTAATGATGTAATGGTTCTATCTTTACTAAGATTAGGAACACATTCTGATTTATTTATTTAAACCACCCTGCAAAAGGGTGTTTTAAATTGCTTATTTTTGTGTTTTCTTATAAAATATAAGAGGTGAAAAAATATGAGAGAATTTAGTAATGAATTAAAAAAAATAGTTATAAAAGTAGGTTCTTCTTCTGTAAGCCACGAAAATGGCGGGGTTGATATTGAAAGAATTGAAGAACTTGCTAAGGAAATTGTAAATTTGGAAAACAAGGGCATTAAGGTGATTTTGGTTTCATCTGGTGCGATTGCAACTGGGTCGAATAGGCTCAATGTTAAAAGACCTAGAAATGATATTAGCAAAAAACAAGCCACAGCTGCAGTTGGGCAGGTTACTTTGATGAATACTTTCCTCAAAGCTTTTGCGGAATATGGGTATTCTATTGGGCAGATTCTTCTTACAAGAATGGTTGAAACTAACGAAGTTATGAATTTTAATGCCAAAAATACTATAAAGGATTTGTTGGAAATGGGAGTTGTGCCAATTGTAAATGAAAATGACACAATTTCTACTTACGAAATTGATTTTGGGGATAATGATACCCTATCATCAGTTGTTGCAAAATTGGTTGATGCTGATTTGCTTATGCTTTTGTCAGATATTGATGGGCTTTATACAGACGATCCAAGACTTAATAAGGATGCAAAATTAATCAAAGAAGTTAATGTGATTGACGAAAAATTAAGGTCAATGGGTAAGGATTCTTATTCAAATCTTGGAACAGGTGGGATGGCTACAAAAATTAATGCAGCTAACCTTTGTATGGAAAAGGGAATTGATACGGTAATTGCAAATTCAAAAGATTTGAAAAATATAAGAAGAATAGTGAAAGGGGAGGAAATTGGAACAATCTTTAAAAGAAAAATTGACTAAAATGGGCGAGCTTTCCAAAAAAGCTAAGAAAGATTTTGTAAAGCTTTCAACAAAAGATAAAAATAAAATTTTAGAAAATATAAAAATTTCCATGGAAAAAAACAGGGAAAATATTCTTGAAGCAAACAAAAAAGACTATGACAAGGGGATTTCCAACAATATGGCAGAAGGTCTTCTTGATAGGCTAAAACTTGATGATGAAAGAATTGATTCAATGATTTTATCAATCGATCAGATGATAAAACTTCCTGATCCAATTGGAAAAATGACTGATGTGAGAACTCTTGAAAATGGACTTTTGATTGGGAAAAAATCAGTTGCAATCGGAGTTTTGGCGATGATTTATGAGGCAAGGCCAAATGTAACTTTGGATGCGTCAATTCTTGCAATTAAATCTTCAAATTCCATAATTTTAAGAAGTGGAAAAGAGGCGATAAATTCTTCCCTTGCAATAGCAAAATCAATCAGAGAAGGGATAAAAAACACAGGTTTTGATGAAAATATTGTTCAAATAATTGACGATACAAGCAGGGCTTCATCAACTGAGCTTATGAAATTAAATGGTTATGTAGACTTGTTAATTCCAAGAGGTTCAGCGTCTTTGATAAATGCAGTTGTAAAAAATGCAAGCGTCCCAACCCTTGAAACTGGAGTGGGAAATTGCCATTTGTATGTTGATAAGTACGCTGATATTGAAAAAGCCTTAAAAATATTTGAAAACGGCAAAACTCAAAGAATCGGAGTGTGTAATGCCATTGAAAGTTTAGTCGTTCACAAAGACATCGATCAAAGTTTTTATGATGGGCTAAATAAAATTGTAGAAAAATACAAATTAAAAGTCCATGCTTGTAAAAATACAATAGGAAAAATAAAGGGGGCAATTCCTGCAAGTGAGAAAGATTATGGGAAAGAATATTTGGACTACGAATTTTCAGTAAAAGAAGTGGAAAATATAGATTGTGCAATTGACCACATTTACAAATATTCCACAGGCCATTCAGATGCAATAATCACAGAAAAAATAGAAGAAGCAAACAAATTTGTAGAAGAAGTAGACTCAGCCTGCGTTTATGTAAACGCCTCAACAAGATTTACAGACGGATCAGAATTTGGCTTTGGAGCAGAAATAGGAATATCAACCCAAAGACTTCACGCTAGAGGACCAGTTGGATTAAATGAACTTACAACTTATAAATATGTGATTTTGGGGCAAGGGCAAATTAGGGAATAATAATCTTTTTTTAGGGCGGAAGGAACAGGGGACTTCCGATTGTCCCCTTTTTCCTTCCCCCTAAGAACCCCCATCTTTATAACCCCTTAACCGGCCCTTGCAGGGAGCATAAATCAGAAAGAAACTTACGTTTCTTTCGTTTTATAAATTTATTATCCGAATTTAATAAGTATATAGGCTCAAAATAAATAAATTCAAAGTTCATTAAAAGAGAAAAAATAACTCACTAACGTTCAAACAATTTTTTCTCTAATAATTCACTTGAATTTATAATTATTTTTAAACAGCTATCAGCTTATAAAAAACTTGAAAGAAGCGTAAGCTTCTTACAAGAAAAGCTCCATGCAATGGTCGTTTGCAGGGGGGTAAAAAGGTGGGGGTCGTTAGGGGGAGGAAAAAGGGGGAGAATCGAAACTCCCCCATTTCCTCCGCCCTAACATTACGAAGAATTAATTTTATAAAACGACTAACTTTAAGAAAAAAAATAAATATATTTTTCTATAAGGAGGAAATATGAAAATTGGTATTATCGGCATTGGAAATATGGGTTCTTCAATTGCCAAAGGTCTTTTGGGTAAAAATGAACTTTTTTTATCTAATAGGGGATCAAATTTAGAATTTTTTAAGGATAAAGAAGTTTCTATAATGGAAAATAGAAAAGTCGTGGAAAATTCTGATTATATAATTTTGGCTGTAAAACCAAATTATTATAAAGAAGTGATTGATGAAATAAAAGATTTGTTGGAAAATAAAGTATTTATTTCAATTGCTGCAGGTTTTACGATTGAAAAACTTGAAAATTTATTGGGATCTGACAAAAAAATTGTTATGACTATGCCAAATACTCCTGCATCTGTTGGGGAAGGGATGTCAATTCTTTGTCCAAATTCAAATGTGAGTGATGACGAATTTTCAAATGTTTTAGAAATTTTTTCATCTTTTGGCAAGGCTATAAAAATTGACGAAAATCAATTTGATGCAGCAAGTGTTGTAAATGGTTGTCTGCCTGCTTTTGTGGATTTATTTATGGAAAGCTTGTCTGATGGGGCAGTCCTTTGTGGACTTAAAAGAGATATTTCCTATAAATTAATCGCCCAAACCATAATAGGATCAGCAAAGTTAATGGAAGAGTCAGGAGAGCATCCAGGACTTTTAAAAGATAAGGTGACAAGCCCAAAAGGAACAACAATAGAAGGAGTGAAGGCCTTGGAAGAAAATAATTTTAGGGCAGGATTGATAAAGGCAGTTGAGGCCTCTTTTAATAAATCTAAAAATATGTAATTAAATTCATGGGGGATTTTTGAAAAAAAATTTCCTATGAATTTATTTTTTTATTAGCAAAAATAATTAAGAACTCTCTTTTATTTACTTAGCTTTGTATTTATTTTTTATTCTTATTTTAATCCTATTTTAAATTTAACCTAATACAGTTTATTATTTTAAATCTCTCCCCGCGTGACTTGCGTGGGATATTTTTTTGGAAATTATTTTACTTCGGCGTATGATTATTACAATAATATATTAAAGTAAAGAGGTGAAAAATGAAAGGATGTAAAAACTGAAAATTCTCTTGCATACATTGATCATAATATTCTCCAACAAGGATTTGAAAATGCTGACGACCATGAATTTATAAAATCTGCTGCTAATAAATTTGGTATAACTTTTTCCAAGGCTGGTTGTGGAATTTGCCATCAAGTTCAATTGGAACAATTTGGAAAAGTTAGCAATACTCTTCTAGGTTCTGATTCTCACACTCCAACGGGCGGCGCCTTGGGACAAATTGCAATCGGGGCAGGGGGACTTGATGTTGCTGTTGCTATGGCAAGAGGTTTTTATTTTATAAAAGTGCCAAAAATTTTTAATATAAAACTCAAAAATTCTTTGAAGGATTATGTAAATGCCAAGGATTTAATTTTATATATTTTGGGAAAATTGTCTGTCAAAGGCGGAACGGGATATATTATGGAATATTCTGGAGAAGGTGTAAAATCTTTGTCCGTAACAGACAGGGCGACAATTTGTAATATGGGAGCTGAGCTTGGGGCGACGACTTCGATTTTTCCATCTGATGAAAATACTTTAAAATATTTAACAAGTCAAAATAGGAAAGAAGATTACAAAAAATTAGAGGCAGACGAGGACGCTTTTTATGATGAGTTTATGGAAATTGATTTAAGTGAAATTGAACCTGCTGTGGCAAGGCCTCATTTTCCAGACCAATACCAAAAAATTTCTGAAATGGAGAAAGTAAAAATCGACCAAGTTGCAATCGGATCTTGTACAAATTCATCCTACATGGATATGATGAAGGTTGCATCAATTCTTGATGGGAAAAAAGTTCATCCTGATGTATCTCTTGTAATTTCTCCAGGTTCTGCCACAATTTTGGAAAAATTATCAGAAAACGGGGCCCTTGCAAAAATGATTAAGGCTGGGGCGAGGATTTTGGAATCGGGTTGTGGGCCTTGTATCGGGATGGGCCAAGCTCCAAAAGCTGGTGGAATTTCTCTAAGATCTTTTAATAGAAATTTTAAGGGAAGATCTGGGACAATTGATGCTAAAATTTATCTTGCAAGTCCGGAAACTTGTGCGATTTCTGCTCTTAATGGATTCATATCAAATCCAAAAGATGCTGAATTTAAAAAAGATTTTGACGAAAATATTATTTTTGACCATACTGATGCTTATTTTATAAAAAGAGAAGAAGACTTATCAAAAAGAATTAAAGAAACTGTAAAGGGAAAAAATATCAAGCCATTTCCAAAGGCAAGTCCAGTTGCTGAAATAAATTCAAAAATAATTTATAAGGCGGGCGATGGAATTACGACTGATGATATTTGCCCATCAAATGCTAGACTTTTGCCATTTAGGTCAAATATAGAATATTTATCAGAATTTGCCTTTACAACAAAAATCGATGATTTCAAAAAAAGAGCAGAAGAAAATTCTGGTGGGGTTATTGTTGCGGGTGTAAATTACGGTCAAGGCTCATCAAGAGAGCACGCTGCTTTAATTCCTTTGCATCTTAATGTAAAAGCGGTTATTGCCAAATCTTTTGCAAGAATCCACAGGTCAAATTTGATAAATAATGCAATCTTTCCATTAGAATTTGAAAGTGAAAGTGACTATGAAAAATTATCTGAATTTGATAATATTCAAATAAAAAATATAGAAAATTCCTTAGAAAGCGGGGAATTTATTTTAAAAGATTTGGATAAGGATATAGAAATAAAAGTTAGGGGAGAATTTTCAAAAAGAGAAATTGAAATATTAAAAATGGGTGGCTATTTAAATTATGCCAAAAATTTAGAATTG
>QWCK01005498.1_pt1 | contig 11470 bp, 15 predicted proteins | sample 1972571 | NCBI WGS metagenome assembly QWCK01 (sample SAMN09866710, study PRJNA288562) | Human gut metagenome isolate term2_stool, whole genome shotgun sequencing... | isolation source: gut | host: Homo sapiens | place: USA: California | reverse complement strand
TATATTCGGAATCAGGGGAAACGTTAATGTGTCCGTCAGGACGCATTCACCCACGCCCATATTAAAATATGGACGTGGTACTCTGCTTAGATTTATAGAATACAGCATAAACTTGCCAGCGCTGCTACAACCCAAGTTTTTGTTAATGTATGATGCTCTGTCTTCATTATCTTCTTATTTGTCCTCTCTTGTATAGTACTTTATTTGTATTAATTCTATCATATTTTCATATCTTATCCAATCCATACATTATTGATATTTTTGTAATGATAACAAAAGACTCAGAAGTCCACGGCTCCTGAGTCCTTTAACATAATTATCATATATCTATTGCATTACTGCATTCCGTTTGCTGTTTTATATTTATATAGCATTTCGGCATGATTCTGTTCTTCTACCTGAATGTCAGCCATTAACTTTCTAAGATCACTATCCCCAAACATAAATACATTTGTATTATACTCTCCGGAAACCAATTTCTCTGTTCCAATTGCATCAGTTGCAAGAAATGCATCATGCATCTTATCTTCGGACTGGCTCGCTGCTGTATAGATTGCTCTTGGTTCATAATTTCTTCCATCACTGTCATTGCAATCACTTGATGGTACTGTTCCATCTAAGACCTGTGTGAGTGAATCGTAATGTGTCTGCTCTTTTTTGTGTAACTGTTCAAAAAGATTTTTAAGTTCTGGATCGATCGCCTGCTGTGCATATTTTTGATACTTTTCTATGCAGCTTTTCTCCTGTGTTCTTAGGTTTTCAATTGCTGTTCTTTCTGTCTCTTTTAATACCATGATATGAGTTCCTTTCTACTTTGGAAATTTTTATGATGGTATTATCTGCTGTTTGATGCATTTCTATGCAACGAATGGCGAAAATTTAACATTCAATTACATTGAAATTCCATCGTACCATCCGTCTGTAATTCTGCTTGATCGGATAAGTAAAATTCCAAAGTCATAATATTTTTTTCATTCAATTCCAGTTTTTTCACTTGATACTTTACCATTTCACTCACAGAAAATTTACCATCTTCTTTATAGATCGTTGTCAAAATTCCTTCTGTCTTTCCATTGTTGCTTTGTAATCGGATATTTGCAAATCCTCCGGAACTATTTTGCTGTAACAATGTTATCGTTGTTGGTTTTCCAGCTTTTGTTTTTTCATAAAATGTTTTCAATTTCTCACCATGACTTGTCTTGGATGGTTTGAATTTTACTGGTGCATTTTTTGTACTATGTTTTTCTTCCCCAATCTGGGCAACAGGATAACCTTTGGATGTTAATGTATCATATAATGTTTGTAAGTCTTTTTTTGTAACTTTATTCTCATTGATTTTTATGTTTTGACAAATGTCTGAAATTTGCTTAACTTCTTTTTGTGCCTGAGCTTTTTCTCGCTTTGTTATCACCAATGGTTCCCACTTTTTTGTCTTATGATCTGTTTGTTTTGTTGTTTCTTTTATATTTGATGATCTACATGCTGTAAGTGTTATGACACTTGCGAGTAACAAAATAGCTAGCATTAATCTACTACATATATTCTTCGGATATTTTCTTTGCTTTTCTAACCACATATTCTTCTGCCCTTTTAAAATTCTTATGAATAATCCCATATTTCATACCCCCTGTCGACGTGCGGAATCATATACGGGTATCATATTCTTTTCAAGTATATTATAAAACATCTCTTTTGAATTACCTTTTCGATATAATTCTTGTCCTGCCCAGATAGATTCTCATATCATCATAAATCATTTGATACATCAGATATTGATTTTGTGCAAAATTCTGAAAAAACGGATTCCATTTTGGTAATCGATTACTCTTGGATGAATTTAGTGATGCATCCATCGGCATCAGATTCCAAAGTTCATCATTCATAACAAATGACCATGGAATAAAATGATCAATATCGTATTTTCCTTCCATAGGTTGTCCAGTAAAGACATCTCTGATTTCTTGAACTTCCATGATATCTTGCCAGAGATCTCTTACTTTTTTAAGCTTTCGCACCTTTTCTTCTGTTGGGGTTAATTTATATACCAGACCGGGAACTTCTGGATTATTGTTCTGCAGCCATTTTACTTTTTCGTATTGAATCCAACCCAAAATATTGACTGTATGATCTTGGATCATCTTGATCCAGTCTTGTTGGAAATATACTTCTTTTTTTAACTTGCTGCTTGTTCCTAATATGTATGGAAGAGTTAAGACTTCTTTATTAAATTTCTGAATATACGCTGTCATGCGATTTGCACTATTCCAATTTACTTTTTTATTACTCCTCGTAAAAAAGCCTGCTAATGCTCGGTATGGAACCATATGAGTCAGCTGTTCTTTCGTCGTTTTTAATTCCTTGTTATACTGCTTGATCGCATTTTTAATCTCTACTTTCGAAGCATTCGCTGATAATTCACTAAGCTCTGTTAGCAAAAGGACTGCTCTCTCTAATCCATCCTTGATCTGCCCGTCCAGTGGCATTCCACTTAAGTGAATATGGAACTCTCTTACAGAATACCATGCATTTGTGATCATCTCATCTATGATTTCATCAAATGTCGATTCTGTTTTTCCCTCAGAGATTAACTGTATGATCGCTTCCAGCCAATAAAATTTATAGCAATAGGATGGACTTTTCATCATTTTAGAAAATCCATCGATATTTAGATTATTATAATATTTTGGCTCAATTTCTAGGATGTTTTTCCCTTGCAAATCAGGATATTCAACCATCGTTCATCACCTCGTCCTTCTCTGACATCTCCTGTTGTCCATATTTCTTTGATCTGTAATTGAGGGATCTGCAAGATAAATTCTTTCAATGAATCTTCTGTAAAATCCGTAAAATAACGCCCATTTCTCTCCCCTTCGAATTCACCATACTTAAATGATGTATAAATGATTCCATTTTCTTTTAATGCTTTGTTCATCTTATGAAATACAAGAAAAAGATCATTTTTTGATAAATGAAGGATTGATGCACATGCCCAGATTCCATCATAAATATTCTGGTCATTTAATTCTTCAAACAACATTTGTTTTACTTTGATTCCTGTATATTTTGAGGCTTCCTTACAAATCTCTTCGGATCCGTCAATCGCCGTTACGTTATAGTTTCGCTTTAGAAAATATTTTGTATCGCGTCCGGAACCGCACCCAAAATCTAAGATGGATGCGCCCGATGGAAGATAAGATAAAAATTTATTTTGTATGTTTGTAAAGTCTACGGATCTTGTTGTTTGTATGAATGATTTTGTGTATTTATTATAATAGTTTATGGTTTTGTTGTTCATTGGAAGCCTCTCTTAAGTACATTCTAATAACCATTTGACAGCTTTCGCTAATCTCTTTTGGGCATCAGCAAAATGCCCGCCGCTGTTAAATTCTAATGTTGTATGCTTTACCTTAGGATCATTGCGCAAAATTTGTTCCTGTGTTCTAGTTCGATCTCCAACTCTTGCCATGACCGGATTCTTTGTTTTTTCTTCTTTTCCTCCAAGGCTTAAGTAGATATTGCTTTCATGCTTTATTTGATGATGCAACACATATTCATCCCATTGTTCGAACCATAAAGAACCGGAGCAGCTTGCAATTGCTGAGAAGATATCCGTTTCATATGCTGTCCATAAAGCAAACAATCCTGCAAGGGAATATCCGATCAGATAAATTTCTCTGTCTACCCCGTAATCTGCTTTTAATTTCGGAATCAAATCATTCATTAACCATTGTAAAGTCTTTGGACCATTTCCTTTGAAATCATCATCTCCGAAGGCAGCAGGTGACTTCCATGGAGAAAAATCACCATTCCAATCTTTTACCTGAAATGCACAGAAAAGAAAATCCTGATCATTGACTGTCTCCATCAGACAATCCCACATATGTGCTATTTCATTTCCACGATGAGGGTACATTCCCCATAAAATGATCGGACCACCGGAACCATTTTGCTCTATATAACATGCTTTCTGTCTTATCTGTAATTTCTGCATAAATACATTCATCTCCATAAATTTATCTGCTTTTAATGGATTTATTTTTATGAATTTTGGCTTATTCCCTAGTTGTAGAATCCTCCAGTTCTTCTAACGCGTCCATATAATTATCCATCCATTCCATCTGCCAGTGTCTGGGATCTGTTTCTGATATCTGGCTTAACGGATCGATTTCGTCAAACATTCCAAGATTCTCTGCCATATCTAGCGGAAACAAAGTTTCATCTGGACCGATTATTACCTGATCTCCAATCCCTAGATTCCTGTCATAAGCTGTTAATTCTTCCATTGAAATCTCTTCTGGTTCATCCATAGAATCTTCTTTTACATAAAAAGTTAACATTGGAATTTCTGCTTCTTCTGCTTCTATTTTTATGATCGTATAAATTGGTATTTCATTCATTGTTTGTAATTCAATCATATCACAATCCCCTTGCAATGATCAATTTCATGCTGTATGATCTGTGCTGTCCATCCAGAATATTTCCCATGCTGCTCTTTAAAATCCTGGTCCAGATAATCTACTTCTATCTCCTTATATCTCTTACAAGGTCTTACTCCATCCAAAGATAAACATCCTTCTTCTGTCTCAAATATGCCTGATTTCTTTGTGATCTTCGGATTGATCATTGCAAACTGAAATGGCCCAACTGCTACTACGATAATGTTCTTTTTAACGCCGATCATATTTGCTGCCATTCCAACACAATGATCTAAATTAGCTCTTAGTGTGTCTAACAGATCAACTACTACCTGCTGATCTGCTTTTGTTGCATCTGTTGATTTCTGTGCTAGAAACAGTGGATCTTTCATTATGTCTTTTATCATTTTATTTTTACCTCCTTTATTTCCTTTAAAAATTCTTCTGTAGAAATATATAAATTTTCTAATATTGGTATCAAATATTTAGATGGTCTGAGTCTGTCTACTGCCCCATCTCAAAAATCATAATGCGTTCTCTCTCACTATTTCCACCAAACAAATCGGAACAATCAATTTCATCGGTAAACATCATCTCATCCACCGTCATCAGATATGTAAGATTTTCTCAAAATCTCTACGGAAAATGGATTAAAAAAATAGATGCGGTCTATCTGTTCTGGGAGTTGAAATTCTTCTGCATTCGCTAATGAAAATGATACCCTCTCTTTCGATACGGCTTCTTTCTTATTTTCCATTACTTTCTCATAAATGCGTTCGTCATATTCAACTCCGAGGCAACGGCATCTTGTCTGGTAGGATAAGAAAAAGTCTACCCTTCCTTTACCACAGCCATAATCTAAGAGCATATTGTTCTTCCTTATAAGTCCTGTATTTGCTAATCGTTGCAGTACAGAATATGGAGTTGGTTCGTATGGATAGCGGTATTGATCGGATTGAGAGTCGTCTCTGCCCATGGTTTTGATGTGCAATAGTTTGTCCCATTTGTTGTCTTGTGTATCGTTCATAAATTGATCTTCCTGCCTTCCTGTTTCAATTATTGCAACAATCTAAAAGACTCAGAAGTCCATGGTCCCTGAGTCTTTTAGAAAATACATTTTTAAATCCAATTGCAGTCTCCACCCGTGATAGCAAGGCTTAGTAAAGCATCCATCTTTTCGACTTCTTCTTCACCCTCGATTTTCTGAAGTAACTGCGCAGTATCTAAAATATCTTCCATACTTTCATCTGGTCCAATCTCATAGTCAATCTCTGCCTCACAGTCTGGACATGGAATCTTCTCCATCGTCTGTAATGAGAGGAATCTATTCCCACATTTTTTGCATTCATAATATCCGCATTTTTTTGTTCCATCTGGTACATAATACATTGTTCCTATCTCCTTTTTTGCTTTATTATCACATATTATACATCTAATCTGGTCTGTTGTCTTAGTTTTTTTGTGAGATCACAAGCCCAATAAGGATTAATACAGTTCCAATGATAGAAATCACTGTTATTTTTTCATGTAAGATCAACACTGAAAGTATTACGGTTATAACAGGGGATACGTAAATATAGATACTTGTCTTGATTGCGCCAATCCATTTTGTCGAAAGATTCCATAACAAAAATTATAATACATTCTTTCTCACTATTTCCACCGAATTTCTTGAAAAATAGAATATTCATGCTAAAATAAATGATTGAATTATGAAATCATTATAAATGAAACAATCATCAAAGAAGGTAGTATTATGAAATCAAAACTTAAAAATTTTTCCTTACTTACAATCAGCACACTCATTATGGCTGTCGGAATTTACTTCTTTAAATTTGCAAACAATTTCACATTTGGTGGTATCACAGGTATTGCCGTTTTAGTTGCAAAATTCCTTCCTATTTCTGCCAGTGATTTTTCTTTTGTTGTGAATATTTTATTGCTGATCATTGGATGGATCGTCTTAGGTAAAAGCTTTGCTGAAAAAACAGCTTACAGCACGATTCTTTTATCTATAAGTTTATCTCTTTTAGAGCGAATTTATCCTATGAGTCATCCACTTACCAATGAGCCATTATTAGAGTTGATCTTTGCAATCTTATTGCCAGCGCTTGGTTCAGCAATCTTATTTAATATTGGAGCTTCTAGTGGTGGTACAGACGTTATCGCTATGATTCTTAAAAAATATACAAGTGTAGATATCGGAAAGGGCTTAATGATCTCTGATCTTATCTTTACTCTCGCAGGATTCCTAGTGTTTAACGTCAAAACAGGACTTTATTCTTTGTTTGGTCTGATCATGCGTTCTGCGTTGATCGATAACTTTATTGAAAGTTTTAACCGTTCTAAATACTTTCATGTTGTAACTTCTAATGCAACATGCATTTGTGATTTTATCCAAAATGATCTACAGCGCGGAGCAACCATTGTAAATGCGACCGGAGCCTTTACAGGGGATGATAAATATATTATCCTGACGGTTCTTAGTCCTTCACAGGCAGTGAAACTTCGAAACTTTATCAAAGAACAAGATCCAAAAGCTTTTCTTTTAGTTTCTAATACAAGTGAGATTATCGGAAAAGGCTTCCATTCTGTCTAGGATGGACAGCCTTTTCTCTGCTTTCTTCTGGTATATAATACATTGTTCCTATCTCCTCGTATAATATCTTTTATTGGATTTATTTTACAAAATATTTTTCTTAAATTATCACATACTAAGAAACGAGGAGGTTTCAATGCATGAATAATAAGAAGAAGAAACGAGAACTTACGAACGAAGAAATTGATGAAAATATCTTCGAAATGTGCAATATTTGTTCTACCACGGATTGTACTGGATTGATCCAGGTTATTCCAAGAACAGAAGTCGAGCTTGAATCTTACGAAGAATTGTACCACTTCCGACCACCGTTTTTACCTCGTGATGATGATTAAGTCGTCATCCATTTTCTCCTGTAACAAGATCTTATGGCCTGTTATGACTATAAGGTCTTGTTTCAATGTCAACTTTCTCTTCTAATTAGTCTGACAAAAAATATCATCTCTTATTGATTCTAACATAATTGTTTGTGGTGTAGCATCATAATTTTCATCCATCCAAGCTACAGACTCATCGTCCAAATAATCCATGAAATCAATATATGTATTCTCATCATCCATTTCGAAAATTCCTTCTTTCTCAAAGCTCAAAACTCTCTGAATCAGCTTATTATCAGGATACGTCTTTTTAAGAAATTCAATTTGCTCTTTTTTTAGTTTAAATTTTATCATACTTATCACTTCTTCCTTTTAAAATTTCTCAAATAATCAATTCCACTTTTTCCAAACATCTGGTTGATATCCTAGTGTTGATTGCTTTCCATTTCGAACAACTGGTGTCTTGATGACTTGTGGATTTTCTAATACTTTTTCAAGTTTATCTTCATTGGCAATATATTTGATCAGTGCAAGCAAGTTCTGATCTTTGCCTTCCCAATTGATCATATGATCTAAACCACCATTTGCCTGAGCTACTGAATTGAATTCGCCTTTGCTCATGCCTTTTTCTTCATATCAACAAACTGATATTTGATTCCACGTTTTTTGAAAAAACGTTCTGCTTTCTTTGTTTCGTTGCATTTTTTTGTTCCAAATATTTGTATGTTCATGCTGGTTAAAATCCTCCATTTAGATATGCTCTAGTTTCTTTATCTCATTCATCATTAAGCGCTACAGCCTGCATTTTGCAACTTTTTGACTTCATCTTTGTATTCAGATTTCACAAGGTTTCAACTCAGGAATGCTTAAGTTACAAAACAGCTTTCTCATCTAATCAGCTTTTATTACACCAGTAAAATGAGACTCAACAATCCTATCCATCTGTGCTGCAATCTCTACAAACGGCAAATTTAGATCAAGTGTCTTAACACTTATCTGACTGCCATGCATCTGATACACATTATCAGGCTGGATTTCTTCTTCTGTCTTAGCATAAAGAAGCATTCCTGAAACTGTATTATCTTCTTCTCCAAATTGATAGCTTCGATTTTTTACATAGGTAAAAATCTGATACAAATTGTTTGAATGAAGCTTATGTTTATCAAAATGAACCTGTGTAGTGTGACTGTAATATTTCGCATCAATGATAAGCACTGTATTGCCACGTTGCAAGTGAATATCAGTTTGCATAACCGGCAGCATCGTTCCAACACCATCGTCTAGTGCCCACGGAATCTGCGATGCACTAACAGACAATTCTGGATAATGTCTGCTGTAATATTCCAGAATAAATTTTTCATACAGCCTGCACATACGCTGCTCGTCTACAAAGGATGCTAATCTATAGTTACCTGCATCTGTTGTGATCAGCATTCCTTCAATCATCAACTGACAAATGCTAATTAACATTCTATATGTTTGATTATTACGCTGAAAACAAATCGATGACCATTTAATTTCTGTCGGTTCTATAGAATCTACATTCGAAAAATACAACATTTTCTTCTTCAGATCATCTTTGTATTTTGCTTTTACTTTGCCGTTTCGCAAAAGAAGCATGACTGTTGTTTTCAAGATTTGATTCAACATGTTATTTTCTGAAAGCTCATCAAAATCACAGGTAAGTACTTGTTTATGCAGCAGTTTATTTTTAATTGTACCTGGCATATTAATTTTACCACGCATAACCGTCAGATCTTCTTGATGGCTTATATATTCTCTGTAAAGTCCCTGCTTCAACTGCATCCCTATGCCCTTGGCTAGGATTGCAGCCAACAGATTATACATCTCGTCAAAAGATTCTACTGCAACATCATCATATGTCTCTTGCTTCAGTGTCTGAAAAGCATAGGAAAGCATATGGTAAATATTATTGATCAGAATACTCTTGTCCTTTGTCATTGAAATACCTCATGCAAAATATTCTCCCAACGCTGTAGTTTATCTGTATCATCAAACCAATACTCTGCTAACATTGGCAATATATCAAAATCAACTACATCTTGCATCCACTCATCCGTACATTCTTTCGTATTACAAAAATAACTATGTCCAATACAGAATCCTTTCCCTAGAGATTTGTCATTTGCAATTTCTCTGTTTAGTTCCTTAATGCGGTCAATCAACGTATTGAATGTGTCATTTGCAAATGCTTCCTGATATTTAATAAATCCTTCCGAATCAAATCCTGGATCCATATCAAAGAAGCTAAATCGGCGGCGAAGTGCATAATCAATCATTGCCAAACTTCTATCAGCAGTGTTCATCATACCAATGATATGTAAACGTTTTGGAACGGAAAAGCTGAGACCATTATAGGCTAATGTTGTCTTTGTCTCTCGATAGTCAGCCTCAATCAACATCAATAATTCGCCAAAGATTTTACTCATATTGCCTCGGTTAATCTCATCAATGATAAAGAAATAATCTTTATCTGGATGGTTCGCTGCTTTCCGACAGAATCTATAAAAAATTCCATACTTCAGTTCAAATCCATCCTCGACAGGCTTATACCCCATCATAAAATCTTCATAGGAATAATTCTGATGAAACTGTACAAACTCAATGCGGTCATCATCTTTCTCTCCCATTATCGAATAAGCCAGACGCTTAGCTGCATAAGTCTTTCCAACACCTGGTGCTCCCTGCAGAATAATATTCTTCTTACGTGTTAGAACAGCTACGAGACGATCGTATTTTGCCTCGGTTATGTAAACCTGATCTAAGAATTTTTCTTTTGAATACTCATCTTTATTTTTCTCAGCTGTTGGCACTGGATTTTCTTCACGGATCAAATCAATAATAAATTCGTATTCATCCTTTGTTAATTTAAATAGACTTCCCTGAATGATACTGAAATATTCCATTTTTTCCAGTTCAGGACAGGCTTTCAATGTTGCAAAATCAATTGGTGATGAGAGTCCTTCTAACTTTTCAAAATATATTCTCTCTCCATCCTGCTCTGCATTTACACGAAATATAGCTACAATTTGTTTCACCGGAGTAGACTCATATCCGATCACCATATCTCCCGCCTTTGCATCAAGAAAGTTTTGGAAGATTCTACGCTTATTTCCATTGTCATTAAACAAAGTATAATTCTGAACTTCTCCCACTGGCATACTGGACATACTCCACATTTTTGGATTTGCATTCAAGAACCAGTATTGCTGTCCATCATCTTCTTGAGGTTGAGCATGAAGAGGAACATTTGTTGAATCTTCCTTGTTCCAATAACGAAAAATGAAAAATCCCACATCTATTGTAAGTGTCCGTAACTCGGGATCCGCATAACAAGTCGATGTGATCTGAGAATTAAGCAGACTTCTAAGCTCATCGTCCTGCTGTAATTCTGCACATATCTCATCATATAATGCCATGAAATTTCTAATATTATCTACATAAGCACCCTTCTTAAACCGATAGTCACTTTCAAGTTCCGATGATACAGCTTTTACTTCACTGAATTTGTAGATATAATATTTGTCTGGATAGCGCAGCCACAAATATGCCATGATTGCATTTTCGTACTGATAGTGCTGCGCAGCTCCATTTGTATAGCGCTCCAATAATGTATTGGAGTTGTTTTTAAAATTAGCAATTCTCTCACATAAATCTTTACTCTCGTCATATAGTTCCATATACATGGAACGTACCTCTTCTGGAGCAGCCTCTGCAAAACTGATAATCATTTTTGCTGGAAAGTTATTCGCAGACGCAAGCAAATTACCAACCTGATCCAGAGATTTTTTAAGCATCTGTGCAAAATCAGCTGAATTAATATCCCAGTTCTCCTGAAAGCATTGTACAGCTTCCCATTTGTATTTTTCGTTAGGCCACTGTTGCTGTGCAAAAACTTTTTTGTATTCTGCTAGTATTTGTTTTAATCTAACTTTGTTGAACATTGTTATTCACCACCTTTGTAATGATTCTTTGAAACTTTTATAGATTTCTTTATAATTATATAAATTCTACAAGATCTCTCTGTATATTTTTATTAAAATTGCACAAGAAAGCTTGGATTTATCAGCTTTCCGGATACTCTTTAAATTAATTAGCTGATCAAAATACAGCCTTAT
>QWCK01005491.1_pt1 | contig 11492 bp, 9 predicted proteins | sample 1972571 | NCBI WGS metagenome assembly QWCK01 (sample SAMN09866710, study PRJNA288562) | Human gut metagenome isolate term2_stool, whole genome shotgun sequencing... | isolation source: gut | host: Homo sapiens | place: USA: California | reverse complement strand
ACCCTACCTCTATAATTCCATCTAAGTTTACATCAGCGGTAGGCAAGTTGAAGACATAATGCTTTTCTCTAAATGTCTCAATTTCATTGAGGCTCTTAAAGTGTTTGTTGTCATAAAGATACACTTGAGTATTTTCCTGTCCGCCATCTGCTGAATAATCTATAAACATAGCTTTTTTGTTTTCGCTAATATTGCCGATTGTAATATCATAAGGATTGCTTATATCTCTTAGACTAACAGCATTCGTCTGTTTTATGTCATAATTTTCAAACTGAAAAATCCTCAAATCATAACCATCACTTTTTCCCTGATTTTTTATTAGGTAGAGCTCGTCTTGTTTATCCTGATTTATATCATATATTTGCATGGCAGTGTATGATATTTCTTTTACAGCCTTTATAACTCTATCTTTATAATATATTACACTTAAAAGCTTAGGATTTTCAAAATTGTGAGCATCAAAAGCCTCCACTATAATTTCCTTTTTCCCATTGTTGTTTAAATCCTCAATGTGGATTTTGCTGATTTCATAAGAATTAAATGTGATGTCTGCATTTTTTATCCACAGTGCATCAGACTTGGAAAGTATGAAAACTCCTACCTTGTCATCAGAATTTTTCTTATAAAAAGATATAATTTCTCCTGAACCATCTCCGTCTAAATCTCTGATTACCATTGCAGAAGAGGACTTGTCGCCTTTCATAAATATTGGATAGGTTACTGTATTTTGTGGTCGAAAGTTTTCTACTGCCTCAATCATTGATTTTTTTTCGCTGGAAAGCTCAGGTACTTGCAATAGCTCCTCAGGGGTTGCTATTTTAAAGCACCCTGACAGCATAATGACATTTAAAAATGCTGTTAAAATTATTAATAATTTTTTCAATGTACTTCCTTTTCGTAAATATGTATTAATTATCCATATTACTTTTTAACAAGTTGTTTGTCAATACACGCAAAATGAATGTCGTGTTTATCATATTCAGATTTCAATTTTTTATTTATTTCATAATACATATCCCAGTATCTACTTGTCAATACTTCGCATCTGCCTATAATATCTACTCCATATAATGAAAACTTGTCTATAAATACTGCTGTTTCATTATAATTTAAATTGTCCTTATGGCTTTTTAATAACAGCTCTAGTATATCCATAGCTAATTTGTGGTCACTTTCATAGGATAAGGTAAAAGAAATTGTAAGTTTTTTGACAGAATTTTCATTTACATTTATGACGTATTCGCTGGTCATTTTAGAATTCGGTATATAAACCCTACGCATATCTATTGTCTCAAGACAAGTATTCACAAGGTTAATGTTCATCACTGTTCCTGCGATTTCATTGTTGTAGCTGACATAATCGCTGACCTTAAATGGTTTAAATATTAATATCATCAAGCCTGAGGCAATATTGCCCAAGTTGTCCTTAATACCAAGACCTATGCCCACCGCTAAAGCAGATAACACCGCTACCCATGAAGATGGGTCTAATCCCATAGCAGTAAGAGATGCCATAACTGTAACAAGTATTAAGAAAAAATAAACTACTTGAGATATAAAACCTACTACCGACTTATCCAGCTTTGATTTGCATTCAATTTTAATTAAAAAATATCTGATTATTCTTGCAATAATATATCCAATAACAAATACCGCAAGCCCTATGACTAAGTTTGGAAAAAAATCATGTACTTGCTTGATAAGCTTTTGCGTTAAAGTTAAATTTTTTTCTATTAAATCTTTTGCCTCTTCTATATTGCCATTTTGCATACTGCCTCCAATTTATGCAATATTTTTATACATCTTTAATATTTCCTATCTTTTGTTTATAGACTTTAATACTTTCTTCAAATTTATTATCTCCCGGCTCGTAATATACAGCACCCTTTAATTCATCAGGTAAGTACTGCTGTTTTACATAGTTGTTTTTAAAATTGTGAGGGTATTTGTATTGTGTTCCTCTGCCAAGTTTTTTTGCTCCTGAATAATGTGCATCCTTTAGGTGCTGCGGTATTTGACCAATATTTTTGCTCTCTATATCTGATAATGCTGAGTCTATCGCAGTTATTACAGAATTAGATTTTGGTGCAGTGGCAAGTAAAAGTGTTGCCTGAGCAAGTGGTAATTTTGCCTCAGGAAGACCCAGCTGCAACGCAGAATTTACACAAGCATTGACGATATCCGCCGCATTTGGATAGGCAAGACCTATATCCTCAGAGGCTATACACAATAATCTCCTGCATATCGGCTTTATATCTCCTGCCTTTATTGCTCTTGCCAAATAATGCAGTGCAGCATTTTCATCAGAGCCTCTGACTGATTTATGAAATGCACTCAATAAGTCATAGTAGCTGTCAGCTTTTAAATCATATTTTAAGGCTTTTGATATATTAAGCTCACCTAAAAGCTCTTCATTTATTTCAAGCTTTCCATCCATAGAATAAAGATTTACAAGTAACTCTATAATATTTATAGACGCTCTTACATCGCCATTTGCATATGAAGATATAATTTTTACCGCAGAGTTTGTAATAGTAATATTTCTATTATCCTGATTTAGTTTTTCAATACTTCGTAAAATATTTTGCTCAATTTTTTCACTGGACACCTCAAAAAATTCCAGCACTGTAAGTCTACTAAGTAGTGCCTTATACACATACATATACGGATTTTCTGTAGTTGAGCCGATAAATGTGATTGACCCATTTTCTAAGTAGTCTAGGAGCATTTGTTGCTGTTTTTTGTTAAAATTTTGTATTTCATCAATATATATTATTGGTCTGATATTTCTAATATCCACATTGTATGAAGAAATTATTTTTTTTATATCCTCTGTCTTTGAATAGGTCGCATTAAACATATGTATGTCAGTTTTTGCATTTTGAGCTATTATCCTAGCTACTGTAGTCTTGCCTACTCCGGGAGGTCCATAAAATATCATGCTTGGTATATTCCCAGTCAAAATAGCACGCCGAAGTAGCTTGCCCTCACCGGTAATATGCTCTTGCCCAAATACATCCTCAAGAGATTTCGGTCTTAGAATTTCATTCAATGGATTTGTATTCATATCAACCTTTAATTACATAAAAACATTTATTAATTTTATTATAATATTTTAAACTAAAAATTATATTAATTTTGCCATAATATTATTTTACAACAAAAATAATTTTTTTCCACAATAAATAATTTTTAAAGTAAAAAAAGTGTAAATTCTTAAATAAATTTACACCTTTTTATTAATATGCTAAAGTAAATGCAGTAATGTAGCCAATTAGTAAAAATATTGCTCCTAAAACGACATACGCTGCTGAAAATATTATATGTGTTTTTGTTGGCAATTTGTGATAAGGAATATCAAATATGCCCGTCATCAAAAATCCGCCAATAAGTCCACCTAAGTGCCCCAGTACAGAAACCCTTGGGTCTGTTATGGAATAAATTAAGCTTATTACTATAAATGGAAAATATTGCTTTGCAAAATATTTTATGTTGGATTCCTCCTTGTAAAAAAAGTAAAGTCCCAAAATAATGCCCATCAGTCCATAAATTGATGTAGACGCTCCAGCCTCCACCGACCTTACAGAGCCAAACCCAAAGCCCATAATATTACCCATTATGCCTGATAAAATATATATTATCACAAAATTTTTTGTACCAAATAACCTTTCAAAAGTCGGTCCCATAGTTTTTAGTACAAACATATTCATCAGCAAATGAACAAGCCCAATGTGAATAAACATTGCTGTTATAAATCTGTAAAACTCCCCATCGACTATGATATATGGCTTATACATAGCACCAAACCTGAGAAGTACCTCAGTATTTGTAGTGCCGCCAGCCAATGTCATTATCAAAAATATTATTACGTTTACTACAATAATCGCATCTATTGCAGTTATTTTTTTATTTATCATAAACACCTATTTTTTAAAAACACTTCCAAATAACACTAGTATCGGATATATCTCCAATCTGCCTGCAATCATAGAAAATGACAACACTATCTTAGTAAAATCGTTGAACCCTGCAAAACTTTCCATTGGTCCAACACCATTTAACCCCGGCCCAATATTATTAAACGTAGCTGCAACCGCTGTAAAAGCCGTTGAAAAATCCTCTGTATCTATACTAACTACTAAAAATATTGCAAAAAATATAAATATATAAGCAGCAAAATATAATAATACAGAAACCGAAACTTCGTCTTTTAATCCAGCTCCTTCAAATTTTGTAGTAACTACTCTACCGGGCTGGGTAATTCTTCTTAGCTCACTTTTTGCAAGCTTGAACAAAATCCCTACTCTTGAAACCTTTAATCCCCCTGCTGTAGAGCCTGCACAAGCACCACAAAACATCAATAGCATCAAAATAACTTTTGAAAACAATGGCCATGCGTTGAAATCTACAGTAGAAAATCCAGTAGTAGTAATAATAGATGACACTTGGAAATATATATCCCTCAAAAGTATTAACGAAAACCCATCTTTAAGACCAATATTTATAAATATAAGTACCACTGCACCTACGATTATGCCAAGGTATAACCTTAATTCTTCTGATTTTAATGCCTTGCCCATTTCACCAACAAGTATCAAATAATATAAGTTAAAATTGATACCAAATAATATCATCGCCGTGGCTATCAAAAGATGTATATAATTACTGTCATAATACGCTACCGACTCAGCCTTTATACCAAAGCCACCAGTACCGGCAGTGCCGAAGGCATGAATTAAAGAGTCAAACAAATTCATACCGCCAAGCATAAGTAATACCACCAATACTGCTGTCATAACCAAATAAATGCCATAAAGTATCTTGGCAGTAGACCTCATTTTTGAAACTAATTTTCCAAAAACTGGACCAGGTATTTCAGCCTGCATCACATGAACTGACTCAAGCCCGGTAGAAGGTAATACTGCAAGCGTAAACACCAAAATTCCCATACCACCAATCAAATGGGTAAAGCTCCTCCAAAACAGCATAGAATGTGATAAAGCTTCAACATTTGTAAGTATGGAAGAGCCAGTTGTCGTAAATCCACTGGCTGTCTCAAAAAAAGCATCTACAACTGATGGTATCTCTCCTGATAAAACAAAGGGCAAGCCACCAAAAAATGATAGCAAAACCCAAGATAAGGCTACTATTATAAATCCATCTACCGCCTTCATAGACATTTTTTGCGGCTTTACCAATTCAACACTAAAGCCAAGCACTAAAAGTAATGCAATAACACTAATAAAGCTATATAAATTATTTTTACCCTCATTATATATTAAAGCAACTATAACTGATGGTATCATCAGCAAAGCTTCGACCTTTAATATATTTCCTAGGGAATAAATTACAATTTTTTTGTTCATCACTCACCTAGACAAGAATATCATCAATATCAATAATTTCATCATTCTTAGTAACTATAAGGACTAAATCATTTTCTCTGATGTCATCCATACCGGTTGGAAAAAACAATCGCCCGTCACGGATAATATATGCAACTAATGTATTTTCTATAAATTGCAAATCAATTAGCTTCTTTCCAAGAAACTTTGAGTTTCCAGCTACTTGGAACTGCATTGCCTCAACTTGTTCATCAGCTAATGTATATAGTCCAAGTAAATCAGAGTCAATAGCACTCATTTGTGACCTCACTGTCCGGATGATTTCATCGGCAATAATTCTTTTCGGATTTACAATAGATTTTAATTTATCCTTATCAAACAGTCTAGTAATAGCAGTACGATTTATCTTGGTAATTATCTTTTTTACACCCTTTTCGTAAGCATAAAGTGATGCAAGAGCATTTTCTTCGTCCACACCAGTAAGTGATATAAATGTATCGTAGCTCTCTATAACCAATTCATCAAGCAAGTCTTGGTCTGTACCATCTCTATTAATTACGGTCACGTCCTCAAATGTAGAGCTGATATCTCTTGCCATATCTCTATTTATTTCCACAACTGTAATATCCATATTTAGCCTTTTTAAAAGAGGTAATAGATAGTGGTTCATTCTTCCACCGCCTATTATCATAGCTTTTTTAAGTGGCTTTTCATTTAAAAATCCAACACTTTGGTAAAATAACTGCATATCCTTTGGCTGTCCTGTAACATAGACGATGTCGCCCTCGTGGATTTTTGAATTGCCATCAGGAATAAATACTTCGCTGTCTCTTTGTATTACGCAAATAATTATATTGAACCGTTTACGAAAATCTTTTAGCAAAGTATTTTTTACAATGGAATTTGCATCAATGTAAACGCCTATTATAGATACGTCCAAACCCACAAAGGTTTCTACGCTTACAGCGTAAGGATACTTAATCATCCTGTAAACACTATATGCCGCTTCTTTTTCCGGATTTATTACTAAAGAGATGCCCATAGCCTCTCTTAAAAAACCTAGATTGCCCGAATATTCTGTACCTCTTACTCTAGAAATTGTATATTTTGCACCCAATTTCTTAGCAATTATGCTACTTATTAGGTTTGCCTCGTCTTTTTCAGATACGGCTACAAATATATCAGCGTCTTCAATAGGCGTCTGCTTTACAATTTCTACGTCTGTACCTGAACCTACAATACCATAAATGTCAAATTTTGATGTTAGCCTGTTGAGCACTTCTTCATTTTTTTCAATTACAGTGACATCACAATTTTCAATACTGGACAGCTGTCTGCAAAGAATACCTCCAACCTTTCCTCCGCCCATTATAATGATGTTCATTTACCCTCCGCCTTTTGAAAATTTAATTTTCAAATGTATATTTTTCTAACTCCATGTTTAACTTATCTTGAATTTTTTTAAGATTTTCATTTATAACGCACTCACCGGTTTTCATATTTCTACTACAATTTACTTGGTCTTGAAGGCATTTATTAATGTATAAATCTCCCTCTATTGCTTCAAGTACGTCCTTGTAAGTAATTTCCCTAGGCTCTTTCTTTAGATAATATCCACCTTTTACACCTCTATTGGCACTGGTTAATCCTGCAAGGTTTAATTTTCTAAGAATTTTTAATGTGAACCTTAAAGGAACTTTTAACTTTTCAGAAATAGTGCTGGCGTCTACTACCTTACAGCCACTTTTTGATAAGTAGTCTATAATTCTAAGAGCGTAGTCTGTCTCTTGTGTTATTCTCAACTTTTTCTCCATTCCAATTACATTAAAACATTTGAAACCCATAGAAAAATTGTCGCTCCAATAAATACTCCTGATAAAGAAAATAATATCAGAGCCAATCTAGGATATCTTGCCACCAAGTCTTTTATATACTCTATAACTTTGAGCTTTTTCTTTTTTTCTTTCTTATCTGTTAAATCTGCATCTGAAAGCTGCTGGGCATTTTTTAAGGTTTCTATTTCTTCAACGCTCTCTTCTACCTCTTCTTCTTCCTCTTGTGCAATTTGTTCGTAGATGTCAAATTCTCCTTTAATTTCTTTTTCAACCTGAGAAATTAATCTACTCATTGAAGAATAGTCCTCTATTACTTGGTCTCTTGACCTACCGCAATTACTACAATGGTCTACATTTTTTCCATTGGAAAACCCGCACACACACCTCCAGTTATACATTAGAAGGGCAGATAAGCTGTAGGCATCTTGTCCGGCAACTTTTCTAAGTAGCTCCAAATCGTCTACATCTAGCTCCTCATCAACGTATTTTTCCATTTTCTCGTAGATTAACTCCAAAGAATTATCATCATCAAAGTGAGCCTGCAAAAGCTTTATTTCAATTCTTCTTGTGTCCGGAAAGATTTTATTTAGTCTAAGCTTTGACGCCAAGCCGGTTTGGTCAGGCTTAATTGATATTTCTTCGCCATTCACTAGGTATGGGTCAGCGTTTATCCTTTCCTCTGAGCCATCGTAAAAGATTGCCTCGTAATCTATTCTTTTAAGTGTGGCAATATGTTTGTTTATTACTCTTATTTCTACGTTTAAATCTGCTTTTATGCCCATAAGTCTTGCAGAAACTATCTGCACAAAGGCATCTCCGCCTACCCAAATTATTGATGGCTTTAAATCTAATTTCCTTTGCATATATTTCACCGACATTTCATAATATTTACAGATATAGTATATTTTATATCAAGACAACGAATTTTACAACTAGTATATATTATGTTAAAAAATTTGTTTAAATTTAGCAATAATTACATTATGATTGAGAAAATTCGCTTTATGTTGTAAAATTGTATTCTACCACAAAGGAGGCAAAATGTTTAATAATTTATGGGATATTAAGGCGATAAATTTAGATAAATTACACTTACAAGAAATTTTTGACCAAAGAAATGTTTATGCTTTTGATGAAAATAAATACTTTTTCCCAAGTATAGATGCCCTAGGTACCGAAGGCACAATACTTGGTATAGATAAGGCTGTATCAAGGATAAATAAGGCAATTAAAAATAATCAAAAAATTTGTATCTATGGCGACTATGATGCTGATGGCACTTGCTCTACTGCTATACTTTTAAAAACTTTTAAAGCTCTTGGATACGAAAATGTAACTCATCACATACCCTCAAGGCTTACAGAGGGATATGGACTAAACAATGATGCAATAAATAAGTTAGCCTCTAACGATGTAAAGCTGATTATAACTGTTGACTGCGGTATAACCTCTGTAGCAGAAATAGATTTGGCAAATAGCTTAGGTATTGACGTGATACTTACAGACCATCACCATTGTCCCGATGTATTGCCAAAAGCCTACTGCATAGTAAACCCCCATCAAGACGGTTGCCCATCTAAATTCAAAAATTTTTGCGGAGCTGGACTTGCTTATAAGTTAGGAGTTTCACTATTAAATTCTAATACTACAGCTGTTCCCGAAGAGATTTTAGAGATTGCCAGTATTGCCACTGTTGCCGATATAGTGGAGCTTAATGGAGAAAATAGGATAATCGTCCAGCTTGGTCTTAAATTGATTAAAAAAGGTGTAAACAAAGGCGTAGTTGCCCTATTAAAAGTCGCCGGAGTAAAAAATGAAAATGTAGACTCAAGGACATTAGGGTTTGTAATCGGTCCAAGATTAAATTCCGCAGGCAGGATTGCCCATGCAGATTTGGCACTTAATTTGCTTATGGCAGAAGATGAAGAATATGTAAAAAAATATGCCAGCGAATTAAATCAGTTAAACGCAAAAAGGCAGTCAATGGGTGATGAAATATACAATGACAGCGTAAAAAAACTGGATAAAGAAAATTTGAAATCTAATATAGTCATTTCTTCCTCAAAAGACTATCACATAGGAATATTAGGCATTGCTGCATCAAGATTAGTAGAAAAATACAACAAGGTTGCTATCGTAATGGCTGAAACTGATAAAATTGCCACCGGCTCACTTAGAAGTATTGAGGGATTTAGTATAGTCGATATGCTTGATTATGTTAAGCCTATTACACTAAAATCAGGCGGACACGAAATGGCTGGAGGTTTGTCGGTTTCACTGGATAAACTGGATTTATTAAAAGAAAAATTGATTGAATATGTAGATAATTTTTATTCAAAAAATGAATACTGCCCTACTAAAAAAATCGACCTAATAACTTCTGTAAAAAATCTTACTTTAGATAATTTTGATAGTATTTCAAAATTTGAACCCTTTGGAGTAGGCAACGAAAATTTTACTTTTGCATTGACTGATGTAAAATTAAGTTATCCCGGCTACATGGGTAGCGACAAAACTCATTTCTCAGCAAAAATTGAAGATACAAATATCAGAGCAATTAGATTTAACGCAGCTCAAGAGCTAAAAGATGTGGATTTCAGCAAAAAAATGGACATAGCATTTAGCCTAAACAAAAACACATATAATGGCTATACAAATTTACAATTGATGATAGAGGATATGAATTATTCTAATGAAAAAGAAATACATGACAATGACGAATTAAAAAACATACATGATAAAATTATAGATATAGAGCATGTCAATCAAATTGTTGATGATACGATTTCTGATAAAAATAACGATTTAATTAAAAAAATCAGCCTGAATAAGCTGAAAAAATTAAAAGGAAAAACTGCTATTTATTGCTATTACTTAAAAGAGTTAGAATATATCCAAGAAATAATCAAACTATCAGGATTAGAAGATATTGAGGCATTTTTTATTCCTATGGAAAAAGAAATCGAAAGCTTTGATAACATAGTTTTTCTAAAAAATATATTAAAGCTTGAAGGTTCTAAAAATATTTATCAAGTTCCAATCAAAGATTTCGACATTTATCAAGGCTATTCAGATATTAGAGATAAAATGCTAGTCATGTATCAAGCGTACAAAACTAACGAAATAGTAAAATTATACGATATACTAAAAAAATATAATATTTTAACCGACGAATTTTATGCAATCAACCAAATTTTAAATACCTGCAAACTGGTTGACATATCCTACCCACAAGGCTATAATATAGCAGTAGCAAAACTTTTAAAAGTAAATAACAAAGTAGATTTGGCAAAAAATAACACCTACCAAGCTTATAATAAATTTTTTAAAATGCAAAGGAGCTCAAATGAATCTTAAAGAGTATATAAGAGAGATACCAAATTTTCCAAAGGAAGGCATCAGCTTTAAGGACATTACTACACTTATAAAAGATAAAAAAGCCTATAAATACGCAATAGATAAATTAGCTGAAAATCTAAAAAATAAAAATATAGACTACATCATAGGACCTGAGGCTAGAGGCTTTATAATAGGTGCTCCAGTAGCATACGCATTAGGAGTAGGTTTTGTACCAATCAGAAAAAAAGGCAAACTTCCCGGCACTACCTTATCAAAAACCTATAAGCTTGAATACGGTGAGGACACCATCCAAATCCACGATGACGCCATACCAAAAGGCAGCAGAGTAGCCATAGTAGACGACCTAATCGCAACCGGCGGTACAGTAAATGCAATCATAGACATGATAGAAGATTTAGGCTCACAAGTAGTATCATGCCAGTTTATAATAGAACTAACCGCACTTAATACCAACGAAAGATTAAAACAGTACGATATTAATACATTAGTGCAGTATGATGATAAGGAATAAAAATATATAGATTTTTTATTTTTCATAGTTAATATAATTTATTTATTGTTAAAATGCCCCAAAACATTTATTTTATGTTTTGGGGCATTTTATAATCATACTAGTGTACTTCTAATAATTATATTTTTTAAAGTATAGAAATTGAGTTTATATTATTTGTTAAAAAGTTTTAAATATTTTATATTAACATAAATTATCCTTTTTATTTATATTATACATTATTTTTACAAACGTTTGTAATATTTATTAGTTAATTTATCAAATAATTTCCATAATTTGTATATAATCAACTTGGGTTTGTTGACATCCCTAGAATTGACCGTTATAATTAAAGCAATATATCTTTTTAAATTATCGCTCATATGATTATGTAAATATATTATAGAATTTCTTTAAAATTAGGAGCATTATGAAAAATATTTCTCTCGCAAATCTGAAGCG
>QWCK01005490.1_pt1 | contig 11493 bp, 11 predicted proteins | sample 1972571 | NCBI WGS metagenome assembly QWCK01 (sample SAMN09866710, study PRJNA288562) | Human gut metagenome isolate term2_stool, whole genome shotgun sequencing... | isolation source: gut | host: Homo sapiens | place: USA: California | reverse complement strand
ACATTGAAATCAACACTACGGAAGATACCGCAGTAGCGGGCTAACCCCCGCTACAAACCCCTTTGACAGTGTGTTTTCCTAATAGGCGCTAATCATATGGTAACTATATGGAGATCCCCGAGGAAGGAAAAGAGTATTTGCGGAAGGAACAGATGGAAGAGTAGTCTGATTTGTATTATGCCTAAAAAAATAACGCACACCATTCTCATCTTCTCCCAAGCCATGGAGCTTGGCGGGGTGGAGCGCAGTTTGCTGGGACTGCTGGACTCCATCGACTATGACCACTATGACGTGGACCTTTTTCTGATGCGGCACAGCGGCGAATTGATGCCCTACCTGAATCCGAAGGCGAATCTTCTTCCGGAAATTCCGCAATACACATCGCTGGCGGTCCCCATGGTATCGCTGCTCAAAAGCGGGCAGATCGGTGTTCTCTACGGGCGGCTAAGAGGGAAGCTTGCGGCCAAGCGCTTTGACAAGCGGCATCCCAGCAGTAAGCCATCTGTCACCGCGCTGACATACAGCCACAAGTTCACGCTGCCTGCCATGCCGCAGATTTCCGATAAGACCTATGACCTTGCTATCAGCTTTCTGACGCCGCATTATTTCGCGCGGGAGCGGGTCAAGGCAAAAAAATATGCGGCGTGGATTCATACGGATTATACTGCCCTGTCGTTTGATCGGTCGGCGGAGCTTGCCATGTGGAGCGGATATGACGCGATTTGTGGCGTGTCGGAGCAGGGGTCCCGGAGTTTTCGAACGGTGTTTCCGGAGCTTTCCAATCAGGTTCAGACCGTCGAAAATATCCTGCCGAAAGAATTGATTGCGAAACAGGCAGAGCAGCCGCAGACTGATATACCCTCCGATGGCGCGATTAAGATTCTTTCTGTTGGCCGTTTCTGTGACGCAAAAAACTTTGACAACGTGCCGGATATCTGCCGCCGTCTGGTGAAGGATGGCCTGAACGTCAAATGGTATCTCATCGGCTACGGCGGAGATGAGCCGCTGATCCGGCAGAAGATCACCGAAGCCGGGATGCAGGAGCGCGTCATTATTCTCGGTAAAAAGAACAACCCCTATCCCTATATGCGGGCCTGCGACCTGTATGTGCAGCCTTCCCGCTACGAGGGCAAGGCCGTCACGGTGCGCGAAGCACAGCTTCTCGGCAAGCCAGTGGTCATCACAAACTATGCCACCTCCGCCAGCCAGTTGGAGGACGGCGCGGACGGTGTGATCGTCCCGATGGACAACGCAGGCTGCGCTGCCGGTATCGCGGCTCTGCTGCGTGACCCGGCGCGGATGCAGCAGCTTTCAGAAAACTGTGTCAAGCGAGACTATATGAACAGCGCAGAGGTGGAGAAATTCTACGCGCTGATGGAGTGAACGATGGATATTACCAAAAGGGACTCAAAAATGCTGAAGGGCATAGCGATCCTCGCTATGCTGATGCTGCATCTCTTCTGTCGGAGGGATAACCTGCCCTACACCCCTTTGTTGTGGATAGGGGATACACCCCTGATTTACTACTTTGGCTTGTTCGGAGATATCTGCGTGGCGATTTATTGCTTTGTCAGCGGCTATGCCCATTACATGCAATCCACTGAAACAGAGCTGCGGCATCGCTGGAAGCGTCTTCTTCGTTTTTTAATCCCATTTTGGGTGATTGCGGCGGTATTTTCGGTGATTGGCATATTCACAGGCAATCCTGCGATTCCTGCCAGCGCAAAGGAATTTCTGCTGAATTGCCTGACCATTAAGAACAGCTATAACGGCGCTTGGTGGTATGCGAACACCTACATACTATTGGTCGCGTTGCAGCCGCTTTCGCGCAAATTTGTGGAACGCCGTCCGGCGTGGGCCGTGCTTCTTGCTTTCTTCGCATTTTACACCGTTGGCTATGGTATCCGGTTCTGGGGGTGGGGCAGTTGCTGCTCGGCTGTGCTGGCCTGGATTATTACGCACATAGGACTGCTGGGCACTTCCTATTTCCCGTATGTCATTGGTATGTTGTTCTGCAAAAAACAGGTGGTTGCTGCCCTACGGCAGCGATTGGCTGCCGTTAAGGCTCGTAATATATATATATATTCACAGCAATTACTTTTGCTGGCATGATCGTAGTGCATGGGGTGATACAGCCGCTCTTTGTCGCATTCATTACTGCGACCGTGACGATCATTCTGCTCTGCATTTGCCCTCTTCCTGTGTGGCTGACAAATCTCCTTTGCTATTTCGGTGAGCATTCCACGAACATCTGGCTTGTCCATATGTTCTTCTATTCGGTCCTATTTGATAATCTGGTTTTCAGTGCCAGATATCCGATTCCTGTTTTCCTCCTTCTAATCGCGCTTTCGCTTGCGTCGTCCTATGTGATTAGGTGGCTGAGCAGACCAATTTTGAAGCTTGTGAGGTAACATCATGATCCCGAAGATCATCCACTACTGCTGGTTCGGCCGGGGCGAAAAGCCGGAGCTGGCGAAAAAATGCATTGCCAGCTGGCGCAAATTCTGCCCGGATTTCGAGATCCGCGAGTGGAACGAGGACAACTGCGATTATCTTGCTATGCCCTTCATGGCCGAGGCGTATGCTGCCAAGAAGTACGCGTTTGTGTCAGACGTCATGCGGCTTCTGGTGCTGGAGCAGTACGGCGGTGTGTATTTTGACACTGACGTAGAGGCCGTGCGGGATATCGCGCCGCTGATGGATGACGAGGGCTTCATCGGATTTGAAAACGACCAATATGTCGCATCAGGACTGACCATTGCATCCGTGCCGCATCATCCGGTTGTGCAGGCGATGATTGAGGAGTATCGGAAGCTGCATTTCACCAATGCAGACGGAACGACGAACGCGGTGGGGTGTCCGCATCTGAATACGGACATCATGGAGCGCTACGGCCTTGTCCGAAATGGGCAGGAGCAAACCGTAGCCGGTATCCATGTCTACCCGGCGGACTTTTTCAACCCGCTGGACAGCGTGACAGGGAAGCTGACCAAAACGGAGAATACATACTCCATACACTGGTACTCTATGAGTTGGTTGCCATGGTATAAACAGATTAAGGTCAAAATTGGGAGGATATACAGAAGAATGAAGAGGGCGATTAGAGGATGAAAAGAGCAACAGCATTTACGGTTCTGTTATTGGCACTTTTGACATTCGGATGTTTGGGGTGTGTACTGACTTTGACAGATTACTTTGCACCAGCATTTTCGCAATCTGAAGGTAGCGCTGTATTAAATATTGAAACGTATATTGATGGACAGAACCAACCCACACACCCGGCAGTTATTGATATGAAGCGTGAGTGGAATGGATACAGATATTGGATGTCTTATTCTCCTTATCCCAACGCTGATGGTGCAGAGGAAAATCCGTGCATCGGAGTATCGAATGACATGATTCACTGGACAACGCCGGACGGATTGTACAACCCCATTGCATTCAATGAAGAAACGGCCTGCGATGAATTGAAGGATCCGCATATCGTATACAACAATGATTTGAACAGAATGGAAATCTGGTATCTGGGACGAACCGATTCCACCATTAAAAGCGGCGGAACACTGCTTTTGTTCCGCAAAGTTTCTTCAGATGGAGTGCATTGGAGCGAATATGAAATTATGCGGGATTTGGTGGGCTACCTATCTCCGAGTATTGTTTATAGCGAAGGCAAGTATAAACTGTGGGCAATTGAGCCATCTACCTCAGGAAGAGAAGGTGCATTGGCCTATTCGGAAAGCACGGATGGTGATACATGGACCCCGTTCGAAAAATGCACTTTCGGAGGCTATTATGGAATAGAAAAGATTTGGCACGGAGCTGTTTCACTTGACGATACATATCGATTTGCATTTATAGAGGATTCAGGGAAAAGCAATACCATTTTGTATACTGAAAGCCATGATGGAATCACTTGGGAACGTCCAGTGCCTATTGTCCGGAAGGAGAATTTCTGGAAAGCGTTCTACCGCCCATGCATTCTCTATAGCGATGGCAGATTATATTGCATATATGGAGTCATCACGCAAGATAATGAATGGTATCTCTCTATGAGCATGGGAGACTCTGTCGATAACCTTCATGGAATTTCTACGCAGGATATTGGCAATTCAAAAGTGAATATGACAATTTCGGAAAAGCACACTCTTTCCAATTTGACAAAGAATGTGTACCACTTTGTCCAGTCCATTTGCAGGCCGGAATTATTACTGATTTGTGCTGCCGTGGCAATACTTTTGCTGATAGTTAGAAAGTGTTCTTTTATTTTGCTGTGGGGTGGGTCTTGGCTTCTTGGTGTTTTGAGGTTTTACAGCCAAATGAGAGGGATTCCCCTGTCAGAAAAGTTCTGGTTGCTTTTCTCGGTGGGTGCAATCAGTGCTGTTTGCTCTCTAGCAATACAGCAAGTGATCAACTGGCTTGATGTCAGGAGAGAAAGGGCGAGATAAGTCATATGCCGAAAGTCAGTATTATCGTTCCGGTTTACAATGCCGAAAAATATTTGCAGGAGTGTGTGGAGAGCGTGCTGTGCCAAACACTCTCTGATATTGAACTGATTCTGGTGGATGATGGTTCTACCGACGGTAGCCCGGCACTCTGCGATCAGTACGCGGCCAAAGATGCGCGGGTACGTGTAATACATCAGGAAAATGCAGGGGCAGCGGCAGCCAGAAACCATGGTCTGGGCATTGCACAGGGGGAATATGTTGCTTTTGTAGACAGTGATGACTGGATTGATGCAGATATGTATGAGCGGATGTTTGCTGCTGCCGAGTTAGATAAAAGCGAGCTTGTGATTTGTGACTGCCTGAAGGAATCCGACAGAGGCAGCCAACTTTATACACATGCGCTTCCGTCCGGCACATATGGCTGTGATCGTATACGTTCGGTGTACTATCCCCAACTTCTAATGCCGGATACTATGGAATACCCAGTTACAATTTCAAACTGGCTTCTCCTGATTCGGCATACTGTGATTACGGAAAACCATCTCTCTTTTCCAATCGGTATGCGTTTCTCAGAAGATCTTCTGTTTGGGGCTGAGGTGGGTTATCATGCAAGAAGCATGACCTATTTGAAAGGCTTTACTCCGTACCATTACCGCCAAAATCCGGAGTCTGTAACGCATACGGAATATAAGGACAAGTGGCCTCTTTTGAGAGAACTTTGGTGCAGGATTGCTGAAAGTTTCCGAAAAAAAACGGATTATGACTTCACACCGCAGATTCAGCGCTGCATGCTTTTTTTTGTTTACATGGCAATGAATCAAAGGCTTTCTGCAAACTTATCAGCAAAAGAACTTTTCCATGAGGTCAGCGAGGTGTTGGATGATCCGTTGGTTCACGAATCACTTGGCAAGATCCAGGTCAGCCAGTTGGACATTTCATGGAAACTCAAAATTATCACTTTGATTTACAAGAAAAAGTACCTCCGTCCTGCAGTGATGATGCTTAAAAGGTAAGACAATTATGCAAAATGTGCTGTTTATCAACGGACATTTGAATACCGGCGGGGTGGAGCGCTCACTGGTAGACATTCTCCGGCACATGGATGATACGAAATATACGGTAGACGTTCTGCTTCTAGAGGAGAAGGGCGATTATCTGGAGGAACTTCCTCCGGAGGTTTCTGTGCTGTTCCTTGATATACACGATACCTATGGAAGCTTCCTATCGTCGCTTCGCCGCTGCATCACTCATCAGAACTGGATGTGCCTGCGCTTGCGCTTGCTGTTCCTATTACGAAAATGGATCGGGGAGCGTGCCCTGAAGTCTGCGGCGAAGATTTTGCTGGGAAAGTACCATTATGATTGCGTCATCGGATTTCGCCCCGGTATCTGCTCTGACCTGGCAGCATATTCCATTCAGGCAGAACGAAAAATTACATGGTGGCATCACGGCGAGTTCAATGTTGACCAGACGGCATACGCCAACATGTGCGGGAGAATGGATGCGCTTGCGGTTGTGTCGCAAACATGTGAAGAAATGTTGAAGCAAATCCTGCCGGGATTTGCGGACAAGATGGTTTGCATTCCGAATATGCTGGATGCAGAAGCAATCAGTCAGAAAGCATTAAACTCCCCCTATGCTGATGGCATGCTGCACATCGTTTCCGTAGGACGCTTGGCACCGGAAAAACACTTTGAGAACGTTATTCCTGCGGCAAAGGCGCTGAGGGAAGCCGGCGCTGATTTTGTATGGCATATCGTCGGGGAAGGGCCGGAACGTACAAAATTGGAAGTATTGATCGCAGACAGCGGTCTGGAAAGCCATGTGGTTCTGGAAGGAAGCAAAACGAATCCCTACCCGTACATGAAGTATGCGCAGCTTTTCGTTCATCCGTCCTATGTGGAATCACAGGGCCTGACGGTGCTGGAAGCCATGGCGCTGGGTGTTCCATGCGTGGTAACGAAATCCCGCGGCCCCTGCGAATTCATTCAGGACGGTATCAGCGGATTATTGACGGAGCAGTCCCCGGAGTCTTTGACTGCAAGAGTGCTTGAGATCTTGAACGACAAGGCGCTGTATCAGCGCATTTGTGAAAACACAAAGTGCCCTGAGCAATACAGCCCGGAACAGGTTATGAGACAGATAGAAACACTGATCGATGCGTAGAAGGTATCAAACTATGAAGATTATAATGTACGGAAACGGCGGTAGCGGCAACCATGGCTGCGAGGCGATTGTACGGGGAACAATACAGCTTCTGGGAGAACATTCGTATTGCATTCTTTCAGAGAACTGCAAAGAGGATTCTCAATACGCACTCGCACGTATCGCAGCCCTGACTTCCGCAAGAGGCTTCAGAAAAAAGGATTTTGAATTTCTGAAAGCATATGCGAGATTAAAACTGACCGGAAAATATACAGATATGGACGGACTCTACTATTTGCCTGCAATTCAGCGGTGTAAGGGCAACACGGATATTGCACTATCCGTTGGCGGCGACAATTACTGTTATGGAAATACCGGCATATATGCATATCTGAACCGGGCTTTTATAAAGCAGAAAATTAGAACGATCCTTTGGGGGTGTTCGATAGAACCGGATGTTGTAGCAGAAGCGTCTGTTGCCGAAGATTTGTGGAATTATGCCCTTGTCGCAGCCAGAGAAAGCATTACATACGAAGCAGTTAAAGAGACAGGTGCCAATGTCGTGCAAATGCCTGATCCTGCATTTCATATGAGTCCAGAGACGTGTAGCCTTGATGAGCGTTTCTTGCAAAGCAACGTCATTGGCATCAATATCAGCCCCATGATCATTCATAATGAGCAGAACAAGGGTGCGGCTTATGCCAACTACAAAACCCTGATCCGATATATTCTGGACAACACCGATGCTTATATTGCGCTGATTCCCCATGTGGTCTGGGCCAGCAATGATGATCGTATTCCACTGAAACAGCTTTATGACGACTTCGATCATGACCCGCGCCTGATTCTTGTAGATGACCATATTGCGCCGCAGCTGAAATATATAATTTCCAAATGCAGATTCTTCATCGGTGCGCGGACCCATGCGACCATAGCGGCATATTCTACGGGCGTTCCGACTTTGGTGGTCGGTTACTCCGTCAAGGCGCGCGGCATTGCCCGCGATCTGTTTGGAACGGAAGAAGGTTATGTTTTGCCGGTGCAGCAGCTGAAGGAAAGCGACGAACTGACACGGGCATTTATAAAGCTGTATGAAAAGCGCGAAAACATCCAGACACATTTGAAAACGATACTCCCTGCGTACATTGCCCGCGCGGATGATGCGCGCAGTGCATTGGAGGAACTAATAAAAAAATAGTACAGATCCTTATCAGAAAACCGACGAGGTAAATATGTCACGACTGGAAAATTCTGCAAAAAATATTGTGTTTTCTTTTGGAAATACAATTCTTGTCTCAATACTAGGCTTTATCTCAAGAACAGTTTTTATTCATATATTAGGGACGGACTACTTAGGATTGGCTGGGCTGCTTGGGAATGTCCTCGGCTTTTTATCCATCAGTGAGCTAGGTATTGCCACCGCAATTGGCTTTAGTCTCTATAAGCCGCTGGCGGAAAAGGACTATAAGGTTGTCAGTTCCTTGATGTCTTTATATAGAAAAGCGTATTCAATAATTGGAACGATTGTGCTGATATCGGGAATTCTGCTTTTCTTCTTTTTGGATTTCTTCATCCCCGTTGATCAACAACCAGCAGGAACTGATTTCGCGTACTTTGCTTTTCTTGCCAACACGGTTGTCAGTTATTTTCTGGCATATAAGACAACCCTCATATCCTCGGATAATCAGGCGTTCCGCCTTGTTCCGATCAACATGGCGGTCAACACGGCACAAACCATTTTGCAGATTCTTGTGCTTGTCTTAACTCGAAATTATGTGGTTTACTTGAGCGTACAAATTGTTTGCTCAATTATTCTAATGGCACTCCAAAACATCTATATAACCCAAAAATATAGTGAAGTTGATTTTTCTTCTAAGGACAGGCTGCCGAGTGAAAAAACAGTAGAAATAAAGAGAAATGTCTCTGGCCTGATTATCGCGAAAATTGGCGACTATTTGGTAAATTCAACTGACAATCTGATTATTACGAAACTTGTAAGCCTTGCTGCTACAGGTATATATTCAAATTATCTGTTGATTCGGAACATGATCAATGGCTTTATTGCCACATTGTTTAGTGGAATAACTGCTAGCATGGGAAACGTTGTAGCAGTTGAAAACGATGAGAAGAAACTGGAAATATTTGATACGGTTTTTTTCTGCGCATTCTTAATTTACAGCATAGAAGCTACGTGCTTTATGAGCCTTTACAATCTGTTTATTGGAGATATCTGGATAGGGAGAAACTATATTTTTAGTGCGGGGACGGTTGCGGTAATTGTTTTAAATAATTATCTGACGGGTCTGAGAATCCCTCTTATTACGATGAAGGGTGCTGCTGGAAAATATCTGGAGGACACGTGGATTCCGTTCGGATTCGCTATAGTAAATTTAGTCGCGTCTATTTTGCTGGCGGCTCAATGCCAGCGGTTGGTGGCAGCCCGCTGCCCTCATACGGATGCGGGCAAGGAGCCCTGTCTGCTGTGCCACGATAGCGGTGAATATGGTCAACTGATTGTAGAGGAGTGCTGGACACCGGATGATGAGGACCGGGCGCTCATGCGGTCAGGCGCTGATGGTGCCCGATTGAGAAGGGCTTCTTTGACGAAGGGCTTTTGTACTATGGAAGAAGACGGGCTGAAAAAAGTTGCTCAAGGGCAGCTGAGCCCTCAAGGACTGGCCAGGGCTTTCGGACCGGAGGTGCTTCATGAAAACCTTCAAATATGAAGCCATGACTCTGAACGGTCAACGAATCGATGGTGAAAAATCAGCTGCTTCGATTGCAGAATTGGCCGCCGCACTCCAAGGGGAAGGCTATTATTTGCTCTCTCACCAGGAATTAACCCTGTTGGATCGGGTTCGAAAAAAATGCTTTGCCGATGAAGAAGCCCTGATCTTTTTTCTGCGTCAATTGGCCTTCATGTTACAAAGTGGCATATCTATTTCGCGGACCTTGACCTATTTACAAGAGGATGCACCGAAACGGTATATTCGTATGATTTGCGAAGACCTGCAAAAGGGGCTGTCGAAAGGCAAACCGCTGCAAGCGGCTTGGCGTGATTCGGCACTGGGACTGCCGGCTGAAATTGGCGATTGGTTTGAAATCGGGGATATGATGGGAGACTTAAGCAATGCGGCGCAAACAGCTGCCGATGAATTGGCAGAACGCCGGCATCTGAAACAGTCGGTTGCCCAGCAGGTTTTTTATCCCTTCCTGGTGCTGTGTCTCTTGCTGCTGTTTTTTAATTTATTGCTTTTTGTTATTTTACCAACCCTCATGCAGACATATGCCCAGCTGGGCGTTCGCTTGCCGGTTATGATGCAGCCCTTGGCAGCGCTCAGTAAGCTTTTTACTGTTCCGGGCCTATCTTTTATTTTTGTCCCCTTGGGGCCGGCGCTATTCATTGCTTTGGGGATTTGGGTCAGCCTTTATCCGCCGGCCAGACACCGGCTATGGCAGCTGGCGCGGCGGTTACCACCGGTCAGGCGTCTGCTTTATCGGCACTTGTATGTGGCTTTTGCCGGGAGCCTGGGGCGGTTATTAAGTGCCGGCGTTGGTTTGGAATGGGCCCTTGTTTTTTTACAAAAACGACAGTTTATGGCTTCGGTGGGAGAAGATTTGGACGCTCTAACCCTGACCTTGCATAGGGGGATGCCGCTAAGTCGTGCCATGGAAAATTTGGATTTTGTGCCGGAATTGGCGGCAACGCTTTTATTTGCCGGTGAACAGGCCGGCAACTTGCCGCAGGCCTTACTGGATACCGCCGGTTATTATCGCGAACGGGCCGAGATGGAACAGCGGTTTCTTTTGCGCATCATTGAACCGGTGGCGGTGGTGTTCTTGGGGGCCATGGTTTTAGCTGTTGCCTTGATGTTCTTCTTACCTTTACTGGGAACTTACGATCAATTTTTACAGTAGGAGGGCGTATGAAAAGAGGCATTAGTTTGCCTGAAATGCTGGTGGTCCTGGCCATTATGGGCTGTTTTATTGCGATATTGGCGGTCCGCGTCATGCCTCTGGTCGATCAAGAACGTGATGGGCGCTTTGAAGCGGACATGCGGATTATAGCAGGTGCCATGGAAACTGCATCCCTGGACGGTGTTCGACCGGATGGGCAGCGCACATTGGTAGAAAAAGGCTACTTGAAACAAGCGTTAAAGCCGCCGCTGAAAGGGCTTTCTTATCAATGTCATGTGCAGGGACGAGATGCCGTGGTAGAACTTGTCAGGGAGTCGGATCATGAGGTACAGAAAGAAATATCAATTGCGGGGGTTTACCCTGCTTGAAGCGCTCTTGGTGTGTCTGATCTTTGCCCTGGTGGCTGTAGCGGTGATGCCGGTCATGTATCACAGCATTCAAGAAAAAACGACCGAGCAAGAAGCCATGGTGCTTTTGAGCAATCTGAGATCAGCTCAGCTGCAGGTGATGCGTGAAGGCGGTACGGCAGTGATACGGGTGAATGGGCAAGGCTATACCATTAACTACGACGGTCCCCGCCCTTATCAAAAGACGGTGCCCCTCAAAAGCCGGATCAGCCAATCGACTGTGCTAACCTTCCAGCAGATAGATCGTTTGAGCAGCCGGACCTTTCCGGCAACATTTACCTTAACCGCCGGGAATATACAACGTTATATCATTGTGGATTCGGTCGGCCGTATTTACTATCGGCAAATAAAGCCTGAGGGGTGATGGGATGCGTAAACCTGGAAATACGCTTTTGGAAGTTCTGGTGGCCCTCTTTATTATGGCAATCCTTTTGCTGAGCCTTTTACCGGCGGTCGGCAATGTGGCGCAATGGGGTAAAAAAATTGATGAACGCGCCGAGTTGCGTGCGTCTGTAGACGGTTTGTTGGCCGGCGCCGCCGGTACAGGCACCCTGCCGGACGGCAGCCGCTGGCAGACC
>QWCK01005487.1_pt1 | contig 11498 bp, 12 predicted proteins | sample 1972571 | NCBI WGS metagenome assembly QWCK01 (sample SAMN09866710, study PRJNA288562) | Human gut metagenome isolate term2_stool, whole genome shotgun sequencing... | isolation source: gut | host: Homo sapiens | place: USA: California | reverse complement strand
GCGTCCCTGAGTTTGGGACGCAATTTTTTTTGGAGGAAAAATGCAAGAAAAATTTATGAAAAGGGCAATCGAGCTTGCCAAAAACGGATATGGTAAAGTATCTCCAAACCCATTAGTTGGTTGCGTTTTAGTAAAGGACAATGAAATAATAGCTGAGGGTTGGCACAAAAAGTATGGTGATTTACACGCAGAAACAATGGCACTTTCAATCGCAAAAGAAAAAGCCTTAGCGTGCGAAATGTATGTCACTTTAGAACCCTGCTCTCATTTTGGAAAACAGCCTCCATGTGCAAATGCAATTGTCAAATCAGGTGTAAAAAAAGTATATATCGGCTCAGACGACCCCAATAGCCTTGTTTGCGGTAAAGGTATAAAAATATTGCAAACTGCCGGCATAGAGGTTAAAACTCATGTATTAAAAGAAGAATGTGACAAATTAAACGAAATATTTTTCCATTACATAACCCATGACACCCCATATGTGGCACTAAAATATGCAATGACACTTGACGGCAAGATAGCAAGTCACACAGGTAGCTCAAAATGGATAAGTGGCGAAAAATCTAGAAAATATGTTCATTTACTCAGAAATAAATATACAGCCATACTTGTAGGACTTGGCACAGTTTTAGCCGATGACCCACTACTTACCAGCAGAATTGAAAACGCAAAAAATCCTATAAGAATAATTGTAGATACCAATCTAAGGACACCTCTTAGCTCTAATCTAGTAAAAACTGCAAAAGAAGTAAAAACCATAATCGCCACCTGCTCATATAACAAAAGGTATGAAGATTGTGGAATAGAACTTTTACAAGTACAAAAAAAAGATAATCAAGTAGATATAAAAAATTTATTAAAAAAATTAAGACAAAAAAATATAGACAGCATCTTGGTCGAGGGCGGGGGAAATATAAATTTTTCTATAATAAAAGAAAATTTATTCCAAAAGATTTATGCCTTCATCGCCCCCAAATTTATTGGCGGGAGAGGCAAATCTCCGGTCGAAGGCATAGGCATTGACGATATGAATGACGCAATAAAGCTAAAAGACATAAATTATAAAAAAATAGGCGAAGATATATTACTAAGGGGGTACAACTAGATGTTTACCGGACTGGCAGAAGAAACTGGTAAGATTAAAAAAATCTCTAAGGGCACAGCTTCCTCTGTATTAGAAATACAAGCAAAAAAAGTATTAGAGGGAACAGTTTTAGGAGATAGTATATGTGTCAGCGGTGTTTGCCTGAGCGTTACATCTTTTACAACCAATTCATTCACCGCTGATGTAATGCACGAAACATTAAATAGAAGTATACTAAAAGATTTAAAAGCTGGTAGTATTGTAAATCTTGAGCGTGCATTGACATTGTCTACAAGGCTTGGAGGTCACATAGTATCCGGTCATGTTGATGGAGTTAGCGAAATAATATCGGTTACAAAAGATGATAATGCCACATGGTTTGAATTTTCAGCAGAAAAGAATATTTTAAAATACATCATAGAAAAAGGCTCAGTTGCCATTGATGGACTAAGCCTTACTGTAGCAAAGCTTTCGCATCACTCATTTTCTATTTCAGCTATACCCCATACTTTAGCCGTAACCACTCTAGGCACTAAAAAATTAGGAGACAAAGTAAATGTAGAAGTAGATTTGATAGGAAAATATGTAGAAAATCTATTAAAATTTGACTACTCTAAACAAGAGCCTAAAAAATCAGTAATCACAGCAGAATTTTTACAAAAATATGGATTTTAATTTAAGGAGGATAAATTGAAAAAATTCGATACAGTTGAACAAGCAATTAAAGATTTAAAAAATGGCAAACTAATCTTAGTCACTGACGACCCGGACAGAGAAAACGAAGGCGATTTTATTTGTGCAGCAGAATTTGCCACCACAGAAAATATTAACTTCATGGCAGTGCATGGCAAAGGTCTAATATGTATGCCTATGAGCAGATATTATGTGCAAAAATTAGGACTGCCACAAATGGTAAGCCATAACACAGACAATCATGAGACAGCCTTTACCGTATCTATAGACCACCTATCTACAACTACAGGCATCTCAGCAAAAGAAAGGTCAATAACCGCTATGAAATGCGTAGAGGATAGCTCTACCCCTATAGATTTTAGACGCCCCGGACATATGTTCCCCCTGCTTGCAAAAAAGAATGGCGTTTTGGAAAGAAACGGTCACACAGAGGCTACTGTAGATTTACTCAGACTTGCAGGCTTAAAACAAGTAGGTCTTTGTTGTGAAATTATGGATGAAGATGGCACTATGATGCGAACCACCAAGCTCAAAGAACTAGCAGAAAAATACAACATAACTTTTATCACAATAAAAGCTTTGCAACACTATATAAAAACTCACGAAAACTTGGTCGAAGAAGTTAGCGTAGCGAAACTACCTACAAAATACGGTGACTTTATAATCCATTCATTTGTAGATAAAATCCATGGTCAAGAGCATGTGGCGTTAGTAAAAGGTGAAATTGGTGACGGAGAAAATTTACTTACTAGAGTTCACTCAGAATGTCTAACAGGAGATGCCTTTGGCTCTCTCAGATGCGACTGCGGAGACCAGCTAGCTACAGCACTTAGAAAAATAGAAAAAGAAAAAAGAGGCGTGGTGCTTTACATGAGGCAAGAGGGCAGAGGCATAGGTCTAGTCAATAAATTAAAAGCCTACGCACTACAAGACGATGGTATGGATACATTAGAGGCTAATGTCGCCTTAGGCTTTAAGCCTGACGAAAGAGAATACTATATAGGAGCTCAGATACTTAGAGACTTGGGTGCAAAAACATTAAAGCTAATGACTAATAATCCTGATAAAATATACCAGTTGGAAGACTACGGCATAAAAATTGTTGAAAGAGTACCAATTGAAATAGACGCAAATGAGACGGATTTGTTTTATTTGGAAACAAAAAAAGAAAAATTTGGTCACTTATTAAATTTAAAAGAAGAGGGAGTAAATTAAAATGAAAAAATTTGAAGGTAAATTAGTAGCACAAGACTCTAAAGTAGCAATAATCAGCACAAGATTTAACGAATTTATTTCATCAAAGCTGGTTGATGGTGCAGTAGATGGACTTACACGTCATGGTATGAATGATGACGAAATAGACATCTATTATGTGCCGGGAGCATTTGAAATCCCTGTCATAGCATCAAAGCTTGCCAACAGCAAAAAATACGATGCAGTAATTGCCTTAGGTGCAGTAATTAGAGGAGCTACCTCCCACTATGACTATGTGTGCAGTGAAGTGTCAAAGGGAGTTGCAAATGTGTCATTACAAACCGGAGTGCCTGTATTATTTGGAGTGCTTACCACAGATAATATCGAACAAGCTATAGAAAGAGCCGGCACAAAATCAGGCAACAAAGGCTATGACTGTGCTATTTGCGCAATAGAAATGATTAATCTAATAAAACAAATATAATTATATTTCCAAAAAATCCCTTGCCATATTTTCATACGACAAGGGATTTTTAAATTTCATTTAACTGGAATATTAACTCTATTTTTTCTTAAAAGTGTTATTTAAAGCATACACGCATAGCACAATAAATGCCATTACTATAAATAAGCCTATCATGCCCTTAACTAATATAGATAAAGCAACCATAAAATTTTCAGGCGTGATTTGAAATACATATTGAGTATCCATCTATTAACCTCCTATTACTTTACAAGTGGACCAACAAGAGTAAGTACAAGACCACCGGCTATAACCGATGCTATCTGCCCTGACACATTTACACCTATAGCGTGCATAAGTAAAAAGTTTGTCCTATCTTCTTCTAAGCCTATCTTATGAATAACCCTAGCAGACATTGGGAATGCAGATATACCGGCTGCACCTATCATAGGATTTATTTTTTCTTTTACAAATAAATTCATTATTTTTGCAAGCATTATCCCACCAAAAGTATCAAATACAAAAGCTACAAGACCAAGCCCCATAATCAATAGCGTTTCAAATTTTAAGAAATCAGTCGCAACCATCTTAGAAGAAATTGTGATACCTAAAAATATTGTAACCAAATTTGCTAAAACTGTTTGTGCCGTTTGAGATAAAGAGTCCAAAACTCCGCAAGCTCTTATTAAATTACCAAACATTAAGAAACCGATAAGAGCAACCGCATCCGGTGATACAAGACCAACAATTATAGTGACAACAATAGGGAATAGTATCTTAGTAGTATTAGATACAGGCATAGCACTATTTTTCATTTTGATTTTACGTTCATGTTTAGTAGTGCAAGCTTTGATAACAGGTGGCTGGATAATTGGCACAAGTGCCATATATGAATAAGCCGCAACCATTATAGCCGCTGTATAATTTGATTTTAGCATATTAGCTACGAATATTGAAGTTGGTCCATCTGCTGCACCTATTATAGCTATAGACGCAGCATCTTTAAGCTCAAACCCGAATAAAGACGCTAAACATAAAGTAAAAAATATTCCAAACTGAGCTGCTGCACCAAATATCATTAGCTTAGGGTTTGACAATACAGGTTCAAAGTCTATCATAGCACCTATACCGATAAATAAGACAAGCGGGAACAGCTCGCCATCAGCTATGCCAATCTCAAATAAGTGATTGATAACCTCAGTTGCACCTGAATTTGGTAGATTGACTAATATTGCGCCAAACCCCATTGGCAATAATAGTGTAGGCTCCATTTCTTTCTTGATAGCTAAATAAATTAGGATGCCACCAATAATCCACATGATTATTTGATTAATTTGTATATTACCAATATTTGCAAAAATCTCTGCCATGGAAAAAAATAATTCCTTTCACTAAAAATGAATATTATGACTAATTTTTTTGTATTATAAAAGAATATTAGTAAAATTGCAACATATATTTACACCGATACTCAAAAAATAAGCACGAACCAAAAGGCTCGTACTTATTGTATATAAAGCTATTTAATTTTTGCTAATTAATATTACATCATAGTTTGAGCTATGTTTACAAATATTGTGATTATTAGTGAGTTTGTAAAGTCGATTAGGAATGCACCAACTATTGGTAATATGAAGAATGCTCTTGGAGCAGGACCAAATTCTTCTTGTACGGATGTCATGTTTGCAACACCGTTAGGAGTAGCACCAAGACCGAAACCGCAGTGACCGGCAGCTATAGTTGCAGCGTCAAAGTCAGAACCCATTACCTTGAATGTTACAAAGTATGCAAATAATGCCATGAATACAACTTCAGCAACTAATATTACCATCATAGGTCCGGCAACTTCAGCTAATTGCCATAGTTGCATACCTGTTAATGCAAATGATAAGAATACATTAAGAGATAAAGTTCCTAGGAAAGAACTTGCTTTTTGGTTAACGTGCCACATTTTTGTGGATTCACCAACGTTAAGTAGTATAGATGCAACTATCATAGCTGTAACATATGCTGGAAGTGTTATACCTGCCTTTTTAACCGGTATAGATACTACTGCACCTATTGCTATTGATATTAGTATTATAGTTAAAGTTTTTAAAACCTCATCAACATTTATTTCTTCTTTTTCTGACTCTAGAGTTACTTCTTGATTTGTATATTCTGCTGCTTTAGATTTAAGATTATTTTTTCTAATTAGTGTAGCACCTATAGGTCCGCCGATTATAGAGCCTGATACTAGGCCAAATGTAGCTGCTGCCATAGCTGCAACGTTAGCACCGTCAAGTCCCATTTCAGCAAATTTAGGAGCAAAGGCTGCACCTGTACCATGTCCACCTGTCATTGTTATAGAACCACAAATAAGTCCAAGTAGAGGGTTCGCACCCATAACCTTTGCAAGAGTAAGACCAATTGCATCTTGGAATACGCAAAGGATAGACGCCAATACCCAGAAAATTATAACGCCAAGTCCACCTTTTTTAATAAGCTCAATACTAGCTGTTAAACCAATAGTAGTGAAGAATACCATCATGAATGGGCTTTGGAAAGTAGTGTCAATACCTAGTGAGAAGTTCATAGTTTGTCTAACAATTAAGTGAAGTATTGCAAATACGAAACCGCCGGCAACTGGTGCTGGTATACAGAATCTTTCAAGAACGCTAATCTTTTTCTTCATCCATACACCTAAGAAATAAACTACCATCGCAACGGCAAAGCTCTGCATTAAGTCAAGATTTAAAGTAGTAAGTCCACTTGCCTCATCCACTTTAATGTTCATTGCTGAGTTATATGTAGCTAAATTCAAACTCTTTAGGAGGGCTTTCACTCCTGCAAAATCTTCGATAGGGTACATAATAAACCACCTTTCATAAAATTACTATAAATATAATTAGAACTGTAGAAAATGTAGAAAACATTTTCTTATATGAAATTATAATGCATTGATTATAAAAAAACAAGAGGTATTTTTTTCTAAATGCTTTAAATTATGAATTAAATTATTCATATATATCTAATATTGCTGAAATTTTAATGAATTTAAACCTAGAAATTTTTTTGAAATTTTTAAAAATTTTGCATTTTTTTGCTTATTTATGGATAATATGAAAAACTTCATTAGTATAAAATTCTTTTTTAATAAAAATTTTATAACATATTTATTGCTAGTTTAAATACTTTTTGGATATAATAACAAAGTACACTTAATAATTCATATCTAGGAAGGAATAACTAATGTATATAATATTTGACTATGATGGTACTTTGCATGACACCATGATAATTTATGAGCCTGCTTTTAGAGCTGCTGAAAAGCATCTTTTAGAAATCGGCAAGCCACTTAAAAAAGAGTTTACAGCAAAAGATATCAGCGATAATCTAGGTCGTACATTTAAAGAAATGTGGGACAAGACAGCACCTGATTTAGATAGCGAAACTAAATACACTTTATCCAAGATTATAGAATTAAAAATGAATGAAATGATTTTGCAGGGACAAGCCAAACTTTACGATGGTATTAAAGAAGTTCTTGAGGAGCTGTCAAAAAAACATACACTGATATTTTTATCCAATTGTCGAACCTCATACAAGGATATGCACAGAGAATTATTCCATTTAGATGATTATTTCAAAGCATATTATTGGGCACAAAAATACCCTGATACCCCCAAATATGAAATTTTTTCACAGTATATTAAAAAAGATTTCGGTGAGCAAAGCTACATCATGGTTGGAGATAGATTTCATGATATTGAGGTAGCTACAAAAAATGCAATCCATTCTATCGGTTGCCTATATGGGTTTGCTAGAGAGCATGAGCTGGATAACGCTACCTACTTTGCAAACAAACCTAAAGATATTCTCAAAATAATTGAAAGTATTGAAAATAAATAAGACATTTCATTTTAAAGCATTCAAACTCTGAATGCTTTTTTATTACATAAATTTTGCTGGGCTAAATCTGTTATACACTCCATATAATTGTTGATTTTACTAGTTAATTGTTGTATAATTTTATCTATATATTTAAAAAAGAGGTAAAAATGAGAGCATTAATACAAAGAGCTGTTAATTCTTCTGTAAGTATAATGACAGATGGAGAGTATAAGTTAAAATCAAGCATAGACAAAGGCTTTGTAATCTTACTTGGCGTATCAAATGAGGACACTGAGCAGGATTTACAAAAATTAGCAGATAAAATAAGCAAGCTTAGAATTTTTGAAGACGAAAACGGAAAAATGAACTTATCCATAAAAGATATTGACGGAAAAATCCTGTTGATATCACAATTCACCCTATATGCAGACTGCAAAAAAGGTAATCGCCCAAGCTTTATAAATGCAGGCAAGCCTGATTATGCAAATATGATGTATGAAAAATTTGCCGATTATCTTAGAAATTTAGGCTTTGAAGTTGGCACAGGTGAGTTTGGTGCAGATATGCTGGTAAACATACAAAACGTAGGACCTACTACAATTTGGCTTGATAGCGGCGACCTAAACAGATAAAGGAGAAAAATTTTGCAAAACTACACAATTGTTGTATATCCATTTGAAGAAAATGCTTATATACTTTATGATGAGAGTTCAAAAGACGCAGCAGTAATTGACCCGGGCGGCTCAGTTAGAGAAATCGAAAACTTTTTAGACAAAAAATCTCTTGAATTGAAATATATTTTGCTAACTCATGGACACGTTGACCATATTTCAGGAGTTGATGAGCTACTAAAAAAACATGACGTGCCTACAGTGATTTCGTCTAATGAAAAAAAATTACTACAAGACTCCACTCTAAATCTAACATCAAGATATGGCTTAAATAGTCCTAAAATTAATAATTTGCAAGAGGTCAAAGATGGTGACGCAATAACCCTTGGAAATGAAATATTAAAATTTATTGAAACTCCTGGACACACAAGAGGTTCAATGTGTATATTTACCGATAATAAGCTTTTTTCCGGAGATACATTGTTCCAAGGCTCAATTGGACGTACTGATTTACCCACCGGTTCTTTTGATATGATGAATACTTCCTTGAAAAAGCTATCAAAGCTTGATGATATCATAGAGGTTTATCCGGGACATGGACAGCCCACTACAATAGGAATAGAAAAAAGAACCAACCCATTTATGCAAGGACTTTAATAAATGGTAAAGATTTTTATAGACAATAAAAAATATGCCCTTGACATCAAAGACTTATACACCATGCTTACAGGAGATAGAAAAGTCGTTGTAAAAGCTTTTGAAATTAAGAATGGTAAAATGTATTTAGAAGATGGTATTCAAATAGACGACTTTAAAAATACAATCTACTTAATTAGAAAATTTGAAGAAAATTTCGTTTTATATCATTACAACTACGATGATGAAAACGAACCGATTTTTCGCCTTACCTACACAAAAAATTACGGTGAAAAAGATAAAAATGTATACAAAAGGTTACTTTTTGATTGTCTGAAAAAAGAAACTAAACTGCTTAGACCAAGCTGGGGCACTCTTACAGGCATTAGACCTGTCAAAATCGTAAATGACCTAAAAAAAGCCGGTTATGATAAGTCACAAATAGACCAAAGGCTAATAAATAATTATTATCTGTCAAACGAAAAAATCGACCTAATCACAAAAATATCCGACAACCAAGAAAAAGCTATAAAGACCCTGCAAAATGCTCTTAGCATATACATTTTTATACCATTTTGTCCAAGTAGGTGTTATTATTGCTCATTTTATTCCAATGACATTTCACTTACCGGCAAATATGCTACTGACTACCTAGACACATTGGAAAAAGAAATAAAAGAAACACTAAAGCTCCCATATTTTAATGGCAAAAAAATATCCACCATCTACATTGGCGGTGGCACACCATCTAGCTTAGACGAAAAAAATCTGACTAAACTATTTGAAATTATTAAAAATAATTTTGATTTAAATAGCATAAAAGAATTTACCTTTGAGGCTGGCAGAGCTGATACCTTAGACGAAAAAAAATTGCACCTCATAAAAAATGCTGGAGTAAACAGAATTTGCCTAAACCCTCAGACCATGAAAGATGAAACATTAAAAACTATAGGCAGAACTCACAGCGTAGCTGAATTTGTAGATATTTTTAAACTGGCAAGAAAAATAGGCTTTGACAATATAAACTGCGATTTAATCCTAGGCTTAATAGGCGAAAGTGAAACAGATATGAAAACCAGCCTGCAAAAAGTAATAGACCTAGCCCCTGAAAATATCACCATTCACACCCTAGCTAAAAAAAGGACAGCCGTATTAAACCAAGAAAACATCGGCTTTGATGACTTTGACATATCACCACTTATGGATGAAATGTCAAATACCCTTTACAACAAAAAATATTTCCCCTACTACCTTTATAGACAAAAAAATATGATTAATAGTGCAGAAAACATCGGTTTTTCCAAAAAAGGCTACATCTGTCTATACAATATAGCTATGATGGACGAAGTGCAGACTGTAATAGGCTTTGGAGCAGGAGCATCGTCCAAAATCATAGATGGCGATTTGGTTACAAGAATTCCTAACTACAAGGACTTATTGTTATATATTAAAGATATCGAAAATATGATACAAAGAAAAAAAGGAGTACTATTATGAAAACATTTCAAAGAGTTACCGGCACAAATGACCTTTTTCCTGAGGACATAAAAAAGTTTAACTATGTAACAAAAATATTTGAAGATGTGTGCAGAGCGTTTGACTATCATGAATACGAAACTCCAACATTTGAGTACACATCAGTATTCCAAAGAGGTATAGGCGAAACCACAGACATAGTAAACAAAGAAATGTTTACCTTTGCTCCAAGAGAGGACTCCGGTGAAAAAGACACCATAACCTTAAAACCCGAAGGCACAGCCGGATTTGTCAGACTATACATACAAAATGGGCTAAACAGCACAAAGCCACCTCAAAAAATATTTTACAACACACCCTGCTATCGTAACGAAAGAAACCAAAAAGGACGTTTCAAAGAATTTCACCAGTTTGGTGTAGAGGCTCTATCCTCCAATTCTCCTACAATAGACGCAGAGGTTATAATGATTGCCTATAGATTTTTTGAAAGATTAGGCATAGCAGACAAAGTTGAGCTTGAAATAAACTCAGTCGGCTCTTTTGAAAGCAGAAAACTTTATAACGATAAATTAAGAGAATTTTTAAGACCAAATTTCGCTCACCTTTGCCCTACCTGTCAGGAAAGATTTGAAAAAAATCCGCTAAGAATACTTGACTGCAAAGAAGATAGCTGTAAAAAAACAACAACAGATGCTCCACTTATGATTGACAACCTGTTTGAAGAAGAAGTTGCTCACTTTGAAAAAGTTAAAGAGCTACTTACATCTGCTGGAGTTAAATTTAAAGTTAATCCACTAATCGTAAGAGGTCTTGACTACTATACCAAGACAGCCTTTGAATTTATTTCAAAAGATATCGGAGCACAAGCAACAGTTTGTGGCGGAGGAAGATATGACGGACTAGTACAAGAGCTTGGCGGACCTGAGGTAAGCGGTATAGGCTTTGGACTTGGTCAGGAAAGATTAATCATGACCTTGGAGGAATTAAATAAATTTCCAGCCTTTGAACAAGACTATGACCTTTATATAGCCACCCTAGGCGATAAAGCTGATACCACCGCCTTTAAAATAATAGATGCCCTTAGACAAAAAGACGTTGTCTGCGACCAAGACCACATGAAAAAATCACTAAAAGCACAAATGCGATATGCAAACGATAAAAATGCAAAATACACCCTGCTACTAGGCGACAACGAAATAGAAACCGGCAAAGCAGCCCTTAAAAATATGGAAAACTCTGAGCAAACCGAAGTGAATATCGATACATTTGTAGAAGAATTTTTGAAGATAATTGGTAAATAATTACTATTATTTATATTGTAAGCAAAAAAGCAAAAGCTACATCAATTTTTGATGCGACCTTTGCTTTTTTAATTATTTAATTCAACGTGAATTTCTATCCAATTTTTTAATTCAACTATAGTTAAACCAATACCTAATAAAATCATCAATAAAGGCGGGGTATGTTC
>QWCK01016120.1_pt1 | contig 11505 bp, 10 predicted proteins | sample 1972571 | NCBI WGS metagenome assembly QWCK01 (sample SAMN09866710, study PRJNA288562) | Human gut metagenome isolate term2_stool, whole genome shotgun sequencing... | isolation source: gut | host: Homo sapiens | place: USA: California | reverse complement strand
GTTTACCACAAAAGCAAAATGCCCGTAGAGCCTATAAAATAAGGATTTGCGGACATTTAAGAAGATATAAAAAGATAGTCAAAAAGACATATATGATTTGCAAATAATAACTCCTTCTTTTGTTTTTTGTGCATATCGAACTTTTGAGAAAGCCATAGTATTAGCAACTTGAGCAGAATGTGAAGTTAAAAGAGTCTGAATTCCTACAGAAGTAATTTTCCCAAGAAACGCTTCTAAATATTCCGCAAAAGCATGCTGCATCTGTGGATGCATATGAGATTCTGGTTCCTCAATAAAAAGTAATGGTATACAAGCATTTCCGCACTTTTCTATCTTCTTCGCAAATGCCGCAAGAAGAAACTCCATTTTAATTAGATTTTTATAGCCCAATCCATTATATGTACCTGGAAGACATTCATTACTTGCACCTGCGGTGTATGAAAGCTGAGTTTGATTTTTTATCTGATCATCAATACTTAATTGAGTAGTAACTCCTAGTTGAAGTTCTTCTCCGTTTGGATACCCAAACCCAACCGAATCATTTACAAGTGAACTTAAAATGCTATCACTTTGTTTCTGAACATTTTTATTTGCTTTCTCAACAATAGCACGCAACTCCTTGACTTTTTCTGCAACACTTAGATCCAGTTCTTCTTCATTCATTTCGAAAAATTCTGAAATAAGCGAAGAAAGAGAACTATTCTGTGTTCCATCCTCTCCAAGGAGACGTTCTGCCGGAATAATATGAAATGGGAAAAGTTCTTCCAATTCTTTATGTTTCTTTATTTGTGTTTCCTTTGGATTTTTAGGATTCACTGCATAAATTACTAATTCAAAAAGTTTTGAAAAATTAGTACTGATAACATCCCGAGCCTCATCTGATGGTACAAAAACACCATTTGGGTAATAGCTTTCTTCCAATGTTCTCCATAACACTTTTTCATCTGGCTTTAACCGAAATTCCACACGAATTAATGCAGTGGTAGTATCTACATCCACATCTATAATAAAAGGCGACAGTGCCCCTAAATTATCCTCTAAATCTTCTAAAGAATAATCTACAAGGAACTCTATAGATATTGGTTCTAATTGCTCACATAACGATTCAAAAGAAATTTCTTTTGACATAAATGAAGCTATTATTTCATACAATGTTTTTCTTTTAACCAATGGATAGTCATCAAAGGAAAACGGATGTCCATTCAACACATTTTCTATACATGCCAAGCATGATGTCTTAGCTGTATTATTTCGACCAACAATTAACGTAGTCTTAGCATCAACTTCTAATTCAGCATCTATAAGCAATCTGTAGTTTTTAATTTTTATTTTCGATATATACATATTTGCATCCTTTCCACTGATACACGCAGAATTAATCTGTGTACTATCTTCATCTCAAAATACTTTTTAAATCAGAAATATCCAGCCTTGTATTTTTAATTAATATGTGGAAGGTCACAAAAGAACATATTTCCATTGTGACTTTCCAATATTACAGCTCAATTTTGATATTCAATCAACTTCACTTCTCCAGCCAGAACCGGAGCAATTTCCTCATCCAATTTTTTGACCATTTTCTCATGAGTTGCACTTGTATTAAGAAAATTTAAAAGTTTCTTCATATCATCCCGATTAAACTCACAATGTGTAAAATCATAAGAATTAAATTTTAACCATACTGACTTTATAACATCATATCCTGATATATTTAACCTCTGCAATGATAAAGGACATTTAATTCTTATTGTTTCTTTCCCATCCGTGAGCAATAATTGTTCATTTTCGGCATCAAATGGATGTGCAATATTCTTTAATTCAAATCCTACCGGCACTTCTTCCATAATTTGGTCATAATCATAGTTCAAAATATTCTCCGGAACATAGTTTACTTTTTCTAGTTCGGCAATTTTTTCTCCAATTCGAGCAATTTTAAGGAAAATATCCTTATCAGCTACAACAGGTACTCTTGCTCGCTTATCTGACTGATTTACAGTGAAAAGTGCCCCTTCAAATTCATCAAGATAAACTTGCGAACATAATACTGCGTAGATATAAAGCACCAGATTTCTGGCACTTTCATGCTCATTCTTTCCAAGCATCATCATAACCCTCTGAAGAATATCAGCAGATATATTGGATAACATTTTTCCACTTTTTTTATCTGGATATTGATTCACATAAACATGAGAATTGCCACGCGTACACATATCATTATCTGGATAATACCAACAAAATGAAACAAACTGTGACAATGTAGGATTCAAATCTTTCGGAGCATGTGCCATAGCAAATCCAATTGTATCTTTATGACTATATGCACTAATTATTTCCGGCCTAAGACGTGTTCCTCCACCTCCGATATGGCTATACTTAACCAATAATTCTTTCCATAACAATACATTAGATGTAAAAAATGGTCGAAATGAATATGGCTTTATATTATCAGCAAGGGTCTGGTCCATCACACTTCTATTCTCGCACTCATTCAATGCATTTTCAAATGCTATTATTTTTTCAATTTTAGGTGGTTTATCCTGCTTTGCAAACCATGCAATTGCCTCTGTTGCTCCATTTATAGCGATATCACGACTCCGTCTTTTTAGCATAGGAGCCTTAACATGCGTAAACATTGCGGTCGGTGCAAGCTTTATTCCAGAACAGTGATTAATAAAAATTGCTGCTTGTTTTTTTTCTCCACTAACAGGCCAAAATTTTTTATACATTTCCGTATTAAATGGCTTTGTTGGAGAAAATGCGAATGTATCATTATCAATATCATATGTGTCAAATCTCGATACAATTTTCCCAATACTCTCATTTAATAATTGTTCTTTATTTATTCGCATGCAATGCGAATAATCACAATAATGAAGCTTTGTTACTGATGTGTCATCTCCATATTTTCTCGTCAAAACAATAACTGCACGTCCTTGAAGTGTGTGAAATAAACTATCACTTCTAGCTCCTGTTCTTGCATCTGCGTCTACAGATACAATCCATGCTTCAGAAAATTTTTCACACAAATATTTTCTAGCATATTTATATGATTCTGCTTCCAAAAAAGACAATGGCACCACTAATGAAAGTACCGAATGATTCGGAGAATCTAACAGTTTTTTACAACTCCATCTTAAAAATTGCATAAATGGATTATTAATCTGTTTCTGAATATTTTGTCTACCTCTTCTCAATTCTCTGGGTGGTCTAAAGTCCTCCATAAGATGATTTATAATAGAAAAGTCTTTATCTGTATTATCTCTTATCGTATCCGAACATGGTGGATTTCCTATAACTAATTTCAATGGCATATTAGAGATACGACTTGCTTCCATTAATTCTCGGGTGCGGATGGGATAATCCAGGTACTTTTCAGTACACATTTGTGTCGTTTTGTATTCATATTCTCCGAAAATTATTTCGCATTTTTTCTCATACCAAATTATTAGAGCCAAAATAGAGCCATCAAAAATTACTTTTTCTGCTTCAATTTCTCCAATATTGATAACACATCCGGTTGGGTAGGCATGAACTTCACACCACGCTTTAACATTCCTAACACTTTTCTTGCCTTTTGTTCGATTACCTTTGCCGTATGTTCACTGGTCAGCATTAAATGATTTCCGGCAATCGTATACTCACGTTCTATGTATTCCTTTGTAATCGGGAACATATCTTGTATTAAAAATACACTTTCTCTGCTATCATCCAGCTTCACAATATGCAGAATATCGCAATGCTTCCCTAATTGTTCTTTCTTCTCTATTATTTTCCGAAACTTATCTATTCTGCTAGAAAGCGGTATCATCCAATAAATTCCCGTAGCAGTATCTTCAAAACAATAATAATGGGGTCTATTACCTGCCTTATTCCCCTTGAGATATGGATTCGGCATATCTTCAAAAAACTTGTCCTTTATGATATAAAACCCTGTTTTCTTGAAATATGGAAAAAGTCCCTCGCCTTTCGGCGAAGGACTAAACTTACAACCCAACCATTTATATACCGCATATTGGTCAGCGGTAAACTTACAACCCGACCATTTATATACCACATATCGGTCAGTGGTAAACTTTCTTTGTACTGATATACTAACAAGTACAGAGCGGAAAGTCAATAGAACTATCCATTAAAATTATATGCTGTTTTTAATAAATCATTCGAACTCCACCTTTTCTTAGGTGACATCAAACATTTTTATTTAAGTTTTGTGTGCTTTTAACGTCTTTTTTATTTTAATTGCATAGCTTGTTTTGCCGTATCGATTTTACGTTGCCAAATCGTTGCCATTATACTACCATTAATTTATTGTATTGGTAAATTTAAAATTTCCTTTACAATTTTAAATAACGGCAAAAAACTACTGAAGTCAAACTTATCAAATGGTGCTTTCTGTTCAAAAATTTTAGTTGCAAATTCCATTTTTGACAGTGCCAAATTAGGTCCTGATGAATCTGATAACTGTACAACTCTCTCTCCACTACTTCCTTCAATAATATTTATTTTTTCTGGTCCACAGACATTTCTCTTTTCACAAAAAATATCTTTGCTATAATTAATACCTTTTTCGTCAAACTCATTTCCCATATACAGTCTTCTTTCAATCCCATCAATATCAATAGTGGTTTTTATTTCTTCATCTTTATAATAGTGTTCAATGCATATCTCAGGTGTCGACTCTCTATGTTTAGGCAATGGAAGAATCAAAGAATATACGTTGTTTCCCCAATTTTTAAATTTCAAATCACCATCTTGAAACTTCTTATTGGTATTTTTATCATCTCTATCTGCTATAAAAATCAGTTTTCTAGATTGTTTCAATTTAGCATAATTCTCACACATTGTACATAATTGCGAACATCCCATTTCTAATTTCAGTGCATTTTTATCTTTACTATTTTTTGGCTCATATTCCAAAAATTCCAATTCCATGTTCTCAAAAATTTCTGAATATTCTTCTATTGCACTAAGCATTCGATATGCCGATAACATATGTTTCCAATCAGTAGATCCTTCTGTAATAAGCAATGCCTTAGAACAATTGTTATCTATAGCATCTCTTACTTCTTGTTGATATGTCTGTGTTTCTGTAAAATATTTATATGCCTTACGAAATTCAACAAAAGATTCAACATTTATTTTAGTTGCTGTTGGCATTTGATATATTTCGTAATTATCTGTTCCAAACAAATCTTCCATTCCTAATAAAAATAGTGGAGCATGAGTCGTAATAATAAACTGCACTTTAGGGAAAAGTTTTATTAACTCCGGAACAACCTCTCTTTGCAAAGATGTATGCAAATGTAATTCTATTTCATCTACAACAACAATCCCTGTTATATTTTCTAACCGAATACTCTTGTTCAAATCATTTCTATCAGCATATCTTACAATCGTCGAAAACATATTAAAAAGAGCGATTTGACCTGTGGACAACGAATCTAATGTTGGTACAATTATGGAATTATCAGCTTTTAATCTTATATTAAATCTAGAAGATCCTTGACTTCTTAAATTAAGCCCAAAATATACTTCTTTTCCTAAGATTTTACTCATTATAGTTTCTAGATTTTTTCTTGCAGTACTTAATAACAATAAATCATTAACCGTTATATGTGCTATTTGCAAATTACCTATATTACCTTCTATATCCGCTCGTGAATCTGCAATCACATCCATTAGCCATTGCAAATTCGTAGCTGTAACATTTTTAACAACGATTGGATTTTGCAATTGTCTGGACCATTTTTCATGTATAGAAAGATGTTCATATTCAGATGATATATAATATTTTTCTCCCATCCAATTAGGCTTTTCATATCGATCAGGACCAAAAAAACATATTACATCTTTATTGTAAATATTTTCACTTTTCTTTTCTTCAATATCTACATTTTTGTAATTTTCATTTTCCTCCCACGAAATACCACTATTTGCTGCATATCCACTTAATACAGTAAAATTATCTGTAGACAATTTACCAGATTTCAAAACATAATTTATCGTTTTTTCATCATCAAAAGAAATATATGAATACATATACTCATTTCCAACAGTAATTTGGGAAGTACTAATTGCTTTGTAATATTGATGCCCTCCATTTTCAGTTGTCTCCCAAGCATTGTCAAAAGCTTTACCAGCTATTTCATAAAAGGCATCCACAATATTTGATAAGAGAGTTGATTTCCCGCTTCCATTTTCTCCTACAAGCACTATAGGTTTAGGCGTTCCATCACTATTAAATGCAAAAGAAATGTTTATATTTTTTATAGGTCCAATGTTTTCATCAACAATTTTTCTTATGTACATATATCTCTTCCTTCCCCGTTCCTACTAGAACAATATTTTTACGTTGGATAAAAGTCATCAGAATTTTTACTGTTACAATCTAAAAAACATATAATTAAAATACATCAGGCAATCCTATAGACCACCTGCCATATAAAATAAGTTGTGTACTCTCGTACTATTCGAATTCACAAAATCAAATTGAGTTCTATACAGTTTTGTATAGGAGATTTGGTTCTATTTGATTTTATTTGTTTCCAACTCATCTATAAGCTGAGGGGTTCTCATATTTTGAATTTGTTGCCATGATACAATTTCTTCTTCTAAAGGACGTCTTTCTATTTCTTGTTTACGATCATTATACCAATAATATGGGATCATTTCACAAGAAAACACCCGACTTTCTTTGCACTTAGGACAATAAATATCTTTTTTCACATGTCCTCCTACCAAATCAGTTAATTCAAAAATGTTGCTTTTGGTAATTTCTATTTCATCGTATAAACCTTTATTTGCAAGAAAATCTCCACATTATCTATACTTTTTATTTCTCTTTGTGATTGTCCATAAAACACATTGCTCACCAAAGGCATTGCTGTTCTCTTTTTTTCATTTCCCATCAAATCTTTTGAAAATACTTAAATTATCATATACAGTTTTCTCAAAGTTTATCAACTAAACGAATCCTCGTTTGTATCTTTATCCATAATTATACACAAACTAATATCTTTGTAAAGAAAAAGCAAGCCCCATTTAAGAACTTGCCCTCCCATTTCTAAGCATATATAATCTCTTTATCCACAATCTCCCTTACACACGCCTGTATATTGTTCATTCTCCCTGCCCATTCCATCTGATTTTCTGCCTTTAACTGTTCTGTAATCCCCTGCTCCTGTTTCATCTGCTCTACAATCCTTTCAAAGTGTCCCTGTACCTGTTCTTCTATATCTGTAAGATAACTATGCAGCCTGCCACTTGTAAGCAAAGTCTGATATAAGTGCCGCCCATTTCTTCAAAAATTGTTTTCTTCATAATCGTTTCCACCTTTCTTATCGTTCTCTATCCATAGATTTTTTCTTAACTGACCGTTTCGGCTGCTGTCTGCCTTCCTGCTGATAGCGGTGTAGTTTTTCCAGTACACTTGCTTTTTTCGGCTGTTCTAACGGATTTTCTTTCTTCTGCTCCGTCTGATTTTTCCATGCTCGCAGTTCTTCATTGTATTCCATAATCAGTTTTTCTGCCTTGTTATAGACCTTCTGAAATGATTGCACATTTGGATACCCTTCACGTTTTACGATCTGCTCCATACTCCTGTGCAGACGCTTTTCCAAATCCTCTAACAGTTCAATTCGCCCTTCCAGAGATTTTCGCTCTTTGCCTTTAAAGAACCCTCGTAACTCTGACAGTTGCTTTTTCAAAGAAGAAATATCCTGCTGTGTGCGTTTTATCTCCATGGACTGTCTCTGCAATTCATACATAACCTTCTGCATATCTTTCCACTCCTGTAAATCAATCTTTGACACAGGTTTTGGCGGTAGTTTAAATTTGAAAATTACTTCCTGTAAAAAGTCTTTCGCACCTCGGATAATCAGACGGAACATATCCGGCAGCCAACCGTGTTTCCTAATAGATTGCAAGGTTTTGTCTGTGATTTTTTCCTGCTTGATTTTCAAAATATCCTTTTCAGGAACACCCTCGACTAATGCCACATCAACTGTCCGATTCCATTCCTGCCTTGCCGCATTGTCTGCCTTTATCTCCTCTGCCTTCGGATTGTTCTTTCCGATTTTCTTCGTTGCTAGATAAACACCTCCCTGCTGGAATACAGAAAGTTTTTCTGATTCTTCTTTTACATAGCAGTTAATTGTATCCGTAAACAGTTCCTTCACTTCTTTAGTAAATGATTTGTCCTTAAACCATTCCTCTTTTTTTGTGAAGATATGACTTTCATAAACTTCCCCTTTCGAGATAATGCTGCACCCTGCTCGGATATTTCCCTGCTCGTCTAAAATCTCTTTTTTCGTGCGTCTATGTTTTCCCTGCTCATCATAAAACATATTTCGAGTGGCAATCTTCACTTCAGGCTGCTCCAACATTTTCCGTTCGCTGAATACCAGATGGATATGATAATTCGTTTTTGTCTTGTTATGATGAAGGGCGGCACTACACTCCATACCATATCTTTTATGGAAAGTTTCCGTAAAAAGTCTTACCACATCACCTGCCCTGTACTGAACAAAACTTTCGGGAAGTGCAATAATAAACTCACGCCCTTCGATACATTTCCCTGCCGATCCGCTCGCCTTAAAATCCAACTGATTTTCTCTTGCAAGATTTTTCAAAAACTCCGGTGTTGCCCCTTCTGTCTGATAGGTCTCATAGAGATACTCCTGTCGTTTCGGATTGGAGATATAATCAATACGCCCTGCCACATCGGACAGCTTACTTTGTCTGATAAATGAATGTCTGCCTATAAGCATCCTCCTTCCCTGCCTCTCGCCAGCTTTGCTGTGAGTAGGTGCATAGGCACCTGTTTACGAACTTATCCGCCTGTTGGCGGTACAGCTCCCGGCAGGGCGAAATACACAGAGCATAAACAAAGTTTGTGCGATGGGTGTATTTCGCTCTCAAGCGCCGAGGGCTTGTTTTGTTACGGTACTTTCTTCCCATCCGGCAAGCCATATCAGAGTTTTTTCCTCTGCTTTTGTCAGTTCCACGTCTGCCAGTACCTTGTTCATTTTTTGTATCTGTCTGCCCTCCATCTCATAAAATAAAGCATTCACATTTCTGCTTTCTCTTTCCGGCTGCTTCAACATCCGCAACACTCCTTTCCTGCCTTATCTGTTATTTACAGGTGCGTGTGACGCTCCTGTTTCTATCATCAAAGAAGAATTACCACCGGAATTTCTCCGGCACTCCTCGTTTGTCCAAATATTCTTTTCTCGCCTGTTCCCGTTCTTCCTCTGTGGGCGCAGTTTTGTATTTTGAATATAAATCTCTCATTACCAAAGCATCCAATTTCGCTTCTAATCCTTGTTTTATACTTGGTAAATTTTCTTCCATATCCAGCAAATGAAATTTTACAAGTTCCATAAATAACTGCTCCGGTATCTGTATTTGTTTCATACGCTCTCCTTTCCAACTCCGCAACAATGCAGTGTCTTTAGTTTTTGCAACCTTACATTTACGTCTCTGCAATTTCTATACACTCTGCATTGTTGCGTTCTTATCTACGGTTTCACGATTTCATCAAGTTTCCAATACCATGATTCTCCAATCCGTTTTCCTTTAATACCCAACTCTTTTTTCGCATTTTCCAATGTTCGTTTTGAAATTCCTTTTTCTTCGGCAAGGTTAACAATATCCTCACTTTTTACCACGCTGTTTGTTTCTGCCAGTTCATAAATGAGTTGTTTTGCCCGCTCCAAGGTTATTCTTTATCTGCACAACTGCTCTTGTATTTTTCTGTCCCTCTATTCTGCCGACTAAAAGAACGCTTCTTGCTACTGCAAAAAAGTCAATCGAACCCATTCCTCGATATGCCGCCTTGTTTCCGGCAGCCTTATTCATATGACCAATTAGGATAATCGCGCACTTATACTTCTCTGCTAAAAGTCCTAATTTCTTAGTCATATCTCTTGCTTCATTTGCCCGGTTCATATCCATTCCGCCACCCAGATAGGCTTGTATCGGGTCTAAAATAAGTAATCGTGCATTGGTTTGAACAATCGCCTGTTCCAAACGTTCATCTATCATAGAAAGAGATTTTTCGCTTTCGTCAATAACCATAATTTTCTCACAATCAGCATCTGCCACTTCAAGTCTTGGCTTAACTGTATCTGCTAATCCATCCTCGGCAGTCTGATAAATAATATTCATAGGCTCTGATACCTGCATATCTTCATCAAGTCCGATACCCTTTGATAATTTGGCTGCAAGATTCAATACAAGTGTTGTTTTTCCATCTCCCTGATCGCCTTGAATAATTGTCAATTTCCCATAAGGGATAAACGGATACCACAACCATTCAATTTCCTGCGATTGAATATCTGCCATATTGATAATTTTTAATTCAATTTTCTGTTCTTCCATAAAGTCCTCCATTCAAAAATTCTGTTGTTTCTGCGGAGAACCTCTGTTATACTGATTTTGTAAATATCTTGATAACAAAGGTTATCCGATTTTTCGTAAGTCCTAACAGTTGCCGCTGTCAGGACTTTTTTCAGTTCCCTGCCAAAGATACTTTGCTCCGTCTAACATCCATATAATGGCTTTCAGCATATCCAGACAGTCATTTTTCATCTGCTCCAATCCTTCGTCTGATAACAGGATTTCCTGCTCTTCAAATTGCTTTAGGATTTCCGCAATGTTGTACTGCATAAGTTGTAATTCCTCAACCAGTTGATATATCACTTCTTTTTTCCCGACTACGCACACTTTGTTATAAATGCAGGAACGTACAAAATAATCTTTTTTCTGCATACCGCTCGCTTTGATTTTTGCTTCTATTTCGTCCCTCTCTCTTGGGGAAATACGAAAACTGATTGTTGGGTATTTGTGTACTCCGTTCATAGCTACTCCTCTCCATTGGCAATTTCCAACTTCTCTGCCAATTCTGCTTGTTTATTGGGATACAAATGTGAGTATGTGTTCAAGGTAGTCTCAATCTTCTCATGCCCCAACCGTTCTGCAATCGCCAATGGCTGAAATCCCATTTCAACCAACAATGACGCATGAGAATGTCTTAAATCATGCAGACGGATACGTCTAACACCTGTTTCTTTTATCCCCCGAACCATTTCATGTTCCATGAATGATTTTGTAAATCGAAACATTCTTTCATTTGCCGTTATTCCATACAACATACTGCAATATTCTTTTAATTCTTCCGCTAAAAATGGCGGAATAGATATTTGACGATTGCTTTTCGGAGTCTTCGGCGGCGTGATCATATCCTTACCGTTCAAACGCTGATATGACTTGTTAATCGTGATACAACGTTTTTCTAAGTCTATATCTTCATAAGTTAAAGCAAGCAATTCTCCAATTCTCATACCAGTCCAATATAAGAGCAGGAATGCCATTCTTGCTTCAGGCTTACTATCCATAGATGGCAAGAACTCTTTGAACTCCTGTTTTGTCCAAAAATCCATTTCATCAGCCTTGCTCTTTCCGATACTTCCTGCTTTTCTGCAAGGATTATCACGCAGATCATAA
>QWCK01005481.1_pt1 | contig 11511 bp, 8 predicted proteins | sample 1972571 | NCBI WGS metagenome assembly QWCK01 (sample SAMN09866710, study PRJNA288562) | Human gut metagenome isolate term2_stool, whole genome shotgun sequencing... | isolation source: gut | host: Homo sapiens | place: USA: California | reverse complement strand
GTAGGTCCGACGATTACAATACATTTTTTTTTCATTTTATCCTCATAAACATTTTTTCTAAATCTTTTTCATTCATTTCAATAAAAGTTGGCCTTCCATGAGGACAAGTTAATGGATATTCACATTTAAATAAATCTTCTAAAAGTTTAATTATTTCAAAGTTACTTAATGTATCGCCGGCTTTTACGCTCATTTTACAAGATCTCTTTATTACTTTAGACTCTATTACGTCAAAAGGATCATTTGAATTCTTAGCAATAGTATCCAAAATATCAGTAAATAAAAACTCAGCATTTGAATTTCCAAATAAATAAGGAACAGCACGAATAACAACGGAATCATCTGAAAAAACATCACTTTCATATCCCAATTCTTCGAATATATTCTTGTTATTTGCATATATTTCCATTAATTCATCAGTTAAAGATATATTAATTGGAAAAGCTAAATTTTGAGATATTACTTCTTTATCTTGCATTTGTTTTGTTAATTTTTCATAATTAATTCTCTCATGACATGCGTGTTGGTCAAATAAATATATTTTACTGTCAAACTCATCCTTAGCTAAAATATACGTTTTAAACAAAACTGTTAATATATCAAATTTTTCATATTTTTTTAAAGAAGATTCGACTTTAATTTGTTCACTATCGTTATTAAATAAATTATTTTGATTTACTATCTTGTTACCATCAAAAAATTCTTCGGTAGTTTTTGGATTTCTTATAATATCTTCTGGCTCATCTTTATATTTTATATTTCTCAAATTACTTAATTTTGAATTATCATTGAAAAGATTATAAGAATAAGTAGGTTCTGACACCTTATCGTTCTTATAGTTTGTTGTGCTAAAATCAGATTCAAAATAATTTTTTCTTAAATCTTTGTACTTGTCATCATCAGGAATTGACTGGCTAATATTTGCAATTCGTGAATTATTTTCTAATAAAAATCTAACTTTTATATTAAGATCTTCCAATATTTCATCTAAAATAGAAATTTTAACTTTTTGTTTATTTGGATGAACATTAACATCTACAAGCTTTGGATTTATTTCAAAAAACAACCAAAATAATGGAAATCTTCCATTAGGTATTACAGATTTATAATTAGATTCTACAGTATTTCTTATGTCTTCACATTTAACAAATCTTCCATTTAGAAATATATATTGCATTTGTCTATTAGCTCTATACAAATTATTATTTGAAATATAGCCATGGATTTTGTAATCTCGTGAATTTATATCTATATCAATTAAATTATTCGACATCGAAGTACCAAATAAGTTAATAATATTCTCCCTAATTGAGGAATTCTTTTTAGTCTCAAACAGAGTTTTGTTATCCTTAATGTATTTAATTGAAACTTCTGTATTGCAAATAGCAAATTTGTACATTGTAGTTGTTATTAGATTTGCTTCTGTCTGGTCTGACTTCATAAATTTTTTTCTTACAGGCACATTGTAAAATAGATCCTTGATTATTATCTTAGTTCCTACATTCATTGCAACATCAGATTCACTTATAACCTTTGAATTTCTAAACTCAACTTTCTTCCCTATTTTTTCTGATTTTGTTCTCGTACTAACAGAAAGTTTACTCACAGCAAGAATACTAGCTAACGCTTCTCCTCTAAAACCTAATGTACTTATATTATACAAATCATCAAATTTTTCAAGCTTACTAGTTGAGTGTCTTTTAAACGCTAATTCTATTTCATTTTTTTCAATTCCAGAACCATTATCGCTAACAGATATAAAATCTTTCCCACCATTTTTAATTTCTACAACAATAGTATCACTTCCAGCATCTATAGAGTTTTCAACTAACTCTTTTATAACTGAAACAGGTCTTTCAATAACTTCACCTGCTGCGATTTTTTGAATTGTATCTTCTGACAATAACTTAATCATCTTTATCACCTAATTTCGAAGCCCTAATAACAAGCTCATTCAACAGTTGTAGAGACTGAAGAGGAGTAATCTCATTTATATTAATATTTTTAATTTCATCATTGAAACTTTCCAATTCATTAATATTTTTTTCATCGTCATCATCGTTATTAACTGTAAAATCTGCAATTGGTAAATCAATTTTAGTATCTTCCTTGTCAATTTCTTTTAAAATTGATTTAGCACGTTTTATAAGAGTCTTTGGCATTCCAGCTAATTCAGCTACTTCAATACCATAGCTTTTATCAGTCGACCCTCTAGTTATTTTTCTTAAAAATATAATAGAGTCATTAGTTTCTTTTATATCGACTTTCATATTAATGAGATTATCCAACTTTTTTTCTAATTCTGTAAGTTCATGATAATGAGTTGCAAACAAAGTTTTTGATTTTATATTCCTTGAAATATATTCAACGATAGCCCACGCAAGACTTAGTCCATCAAATGTCGATGTACCTCGACCTATTTCATCTAGAACTAACAAACTATTTGAAGTAGCATACTTGATAATATTGCTCATTTCTTTCATTTCTACCATGAAAGTAGATTCACCTTTAAATAAATTATCACTTGATCCAATTCTTGTGAAAATCTTGTCCACAATCGAAATATTTGCCTTGGTAGCAGGTACGAATGAACCAATTTGGTTCAATATGCAAATTAGGGCTACTTGTCTAAGATACGTTGATTTACCACTCATATTGGGTCCAGTAATTAACTGTATATCATTTTTCCCTGATCCTATTAAAATATCATTAGTTATAAATTCAGATTGACCAACACTTAACTCCACTATAGGATGCCTGGATTCTAGTACATCAATTAATCCATAAGTGTTGATATCAGGCTTAATATAATTATTCAAATAAGCACATTTAGCAAGTGAATTTGACACATCAATGATTGCAATCAGATCAGCTGATTTTTTTATTCTAGACAAATTCTCTAGAATCATTTTTCTAATATCCTCAAATATCTTATATTCAAGTTCAAAGATCTCATCCTCCGAATCTAATATTTTTGATTCTATAGCTTCTAATTGTTTAGTCTTAAATCTTGATGAATTAGTTAATGTTTGTCTTTTTTCATAATCATCTCCAACTTTATTTAAGTTAGATTTGGTTACATCTATGAAGTAACCAAGTTTTTTATTAAATACAATTTTTAAGTTTTTAATTCCTAATCTATCTTTTTCAGACATTTCGTATTCTACTAATTCATTTTTTCCATTTACCCTGTTATATCTCAACTGATCCAATTCAGTAGAAAAATTAGATTTTATTAAGTTTCCTTCTGTCAAAGTTATTGGAGGATCATCAACTATTGATTTATCAATTAAATCGTATATGTCTTGTAAATCATCTAATTTTTCTCCTAATAATTGCATGTTTTTCTTATTGCAATTTAAAAGATTTTTTAAATAAGGAATCTTTTCAATAGAAACCTTTAGAGCAATTAAATCCTTGGCATTGGCACTTTTATATGATAATTTAGCTATCAGCCTATCCAAATCGTATATACCATCAAGACAATCTTCTAAATTAACTAATAACTCATAATCTTCAAAAATTTCTTCAACCCTATTTTGTCTAGTCAAAATTTCTTCTTTATCCATCAATGGTCTCTCTAAATAGCTATGCAATAGTCTAGATCCCATAGAAGTTTTTGTATGATTCAATACTCCGAACAAACTACCATTTTTAGAATTTGTATATAAGTTTTTTTGAATTTCTAGATTAATAACGCTATTAGAATCAATCTCCATAAACTCATTAATATAATATTTACTAGAGCTATTGATATGAACTAAATCCTCTTGATATCTGAATACATATTTTAATAAATTCGCAACACAAATATTAGTTGTTTCACTGTTGCTATTATCGTATTTTATCTTGCTATTAACGAAATCTAAAGCATTAGTGCTATTATTAACAGTTGTTAATACAATAGAAAACTTAGTTGCTATTGTTTCTAATGATTTAACAGAAAACTCATGATCATTAAATATTATTTCTTTTGGAGTAATTTTTGAAATCTCGTTTTCAATTATTTTATAAATATCATCAGATGTAGTATTAGTATACGAAATATTACCTGTTGAAATATCTATATATGAAATAGCTACCTCATTCGATTTTCTTGAAATACTCATCAGGTAATTAAAATTTCCAGTGTCAGAATTTTCATTTTCTATTACTGTAGCAGGAGTATAGATTTTAATGATTCCTCTTTTAACTAAACCTTTTACCAATTTGGGATCTTCAAGTTGTTCACATATAGCAACCTTATATCCTTTTGATACCAATTTATTAATATATACATCACTCACATGGTAAGGAATACCACACATTGGACATTTTTGGTTTTCCCCACAGTCTCTTTGTGTCAAAACAATTTCAAGTTCTTTGGAAGCTAGTAATGCATCTTCAAAGAACATTTCGTAGAAATCTCCTAATCTAAAAAATAATATACAATCTTTGTTCTGTTCTTTTATTTCTTTGTATTGTTTGATCATAGGAGTATAACCCATATTAATCCACCATTTCCCCTGTTAATGCAAAAGAATTAAAATCTACAATTTTTGTATTTACTAGTTTCCCTATATAAGATTTATCACATTTAACATTTACTAACTTAAATGTTCTAGTTCTTCCTGTCATTACTTCAGGATTATTCTTACTTTCCCCTTCAATTAATACTTCTTGTATAGTACCAAGGTATGATTTGTTCTTCTCGTAAAAAATCGGATAAGCAACATCCAAAAGTCTTTCTAATCTATCTTGCTTTACAGCTTCATCAACTTGATTTTCGAACAAGTCAGCTTTTGTTCCTGGTCTTCTATTATATTTAAATGTAAAAGCTTGTTCGTATCCAACCTTTCTAACCACATCCAATGTGTCTTGAAAATCTTCTTCTGTTTCTCCTGGAAATCCTACTATAATGTCTGTTGAAAAAGTAATTCCTGGTACGCTTTTCTTTAATTTTTCTATCTTCTCTAAGTAAGATTCCTTAGTATATCTCCTGTGCATTCTTTCTAAAACCGAATTTGATCCAGCTTGAAAAGGTAGATGAATGTTTTCGCAAACTTTATCTAATTTACCCATAGCGTCAATTAATTCATCCGAGATATCTTTAGGATGACTTGTTAAAAATCTTAATCTTTCAAGTCCTTCAACATCATTAACCTTTGTTAATAACTCGGTAAAAGTAACAGGATTTTCAAGTGTTTTTCCGTAAGAATTTACATTTTGTCCAAGTAAAGTTATATCTTTATATCCTTGATCTACCATTCTTTTTACTTCTGATAAAATACTTTCAACAGAGCGACTCTGTTCTCTACCTCTTGCATAAGGGACTATGCAATAAGTACAAAAGTTATTGCATCCTGTCATTATATTCACATAACCAACATATTCATTTTCTCTTTTAATAGCAATATCTTCATCAATATCATCTTTTCTTTCGATATCTACAACTAATTTTCCGCTGCTTAGGTGTCTATCTATAAGATATGGTAATGAATTTATGTTATTTACTCCAAAGACTATATCTACCTGTGGATATTTTTCTCTAATTATATCTCTTGCTGGACCAGTCTGCATCATACATCCACAGACAGCGATTAGCATATCGGGATTCTCTCTTTTTAAGTTTTTTAATGCTCCCAATTGTCCATAGACTTTCATTTCTGCATTTTCTCTTACCAAACAAGTATTAAAAATTATAAAATCTGCATCTAATTTTTCATCAGATTGTTCAAACCCCATATTTTCTAGTAATGTTTTGATTTTTTCGGAATCATGTTCGTTCATTTGACAACCATGAGTAATTATCGAATAAGTTGGGGCATGTTGGTGTCTATTTATAAATAAATTAACATAAGAATTTGAAGGCAATTTATTATTGTTTTCTTCCATTTAAATCTCCTTTATAAAATATAAGCCATCGATATTCGACAGCTTATAAATAATTTCTATATTTTAATTAATGTAATTGTTATATTATCATCAGATTTATTAATTACATTTTTTAATAATGTATTGCATTTTTCTTTTACGTTTAAGTTTGATTTCAAAATATATTCAATACTACTATTATCAATGAATTTGTAAAAACCATCTGTCGCCATTAATATTTGGTCATCATCGCTTAATTCTTTAATAATATAATCAGGTTTATCCATACTCAAAAAACCAAGTCCTCTTGTTATAGCATTTTTAAGATTTTCATTGTTTTTTACAACATGGTCTTTTGATATTTGATAAAACCCATATTCATTTTGTAAATAAGCTCTGCTATCTCCAACATTAAATAAATACATCGTATTTTCTTTAATAATAGAGGCTAAGAATGTTGTTCCTATATTATTTAGACAATTATTTGAATTTGAGAAATCCAAAATTTTATAACCTGCATGATGAATTGAGTCATAAATCAAATCTTTCATGCTAAGTTTTTCCTCATAATGATTTTTAAAACAAATCAAAAACTCTTCAACAGCAATTTCTGATGCTTTTTCACCATATTTGCATCCTCCCATTCCATCCGCTATTAAAAATATTTTAGAATCTTTGAAAGTTTCATTTTTAAAGTAGTCTTCATTTTTTTCTCTAAAATCACCCTTATATGAAATAGAAAAATACTCCATTTTATTCCCCACTGTTATTTTCGTTTTTTCTAGTCTTTTCATTATCAAATTCTTGATTATTATTTGAATTAGAATCATTATTATTTATACTAGAGTTATCAGTTTCATCTTCATTAGGTCTTTCATTTTCTTCAGGTGGAGTGTATTCATCTTCAATCGTTTCTGTTTTTCTTATTTTACCAGAACTTACAGTTATAGTTATGAAATCTCCATTTTGAATTTTTCTTCCAGCATCAATACTTTGGGCAATTACTACACCTTCATCATATACTGAGCTTTTTTTGTATCTAACTTTCTTAACATTTACACCTAGATTAGATAGCTCTTTTTTAGCTTTTTTCAAATTTAAACCAATTAAGTTAATCATTGTGTCTTCTTTTTCTAATCCAAGTTCTACCTTAATTTTTTTCTTAAATAAAAGCTTATCGCCAACTTTTGGGCTCTGACCAATAACCACATATTTATTAAAATCTGACTTGTCCACGCTTACTGATTTGTCCACAACTAATTCAATGTCATTTGCTGTAGCCTGGTCAACAGCAAGCCTTAAGTTTTTCCCAACATAATCAGGTGCTTTTGGCCTCAAATTATAATAAAAAATAATTACTGCAGCAGCAAAAAAAGCTAATAATACAGATGTAAAATACACTAAAAAAGACTTAAGATAATTATGTGATTTCTTTTTATTTTTTATCTCTTCTTCCTCAAATAAATTTTCATCTATTTTATAGGACATATTTTTCTCATGCTCATTTTTTAAATCTAATTTAATTGTATTATCTATAGAATCATTATTTGAACCTGTCATTTTATAATTATTAATTTCATTTAAATCTTTCATAATACCTTGTGTATCATCATAAGAATTATTTTTTAGCTTTTGATAAAAGCTATTCAAATTACTATTTTCAATATCTATATTAGAATTTTCTAGAATTTCTAATAATACGCTTATATTATGATTTAACTGAGATGTACTATCTCCAAAATTTTCACCATCAAAGTTTTTAAAAATATCAATCTTAAGATTATTATTTTCATCTACTAACATATTATAAATTCGTAAATTCCCAAAAAATATTCCATTATTTTCAGAATAAATTAAAGATAATAAAATCTTTTTTAAAATATCTAATATAAATGACTCTGAAACATTCTTTCTTTTGAACAAATTATCCAATGATATTCCATCAAAAAACTCATAAGTTAAAAAACACTTATTATTAGAACTAATCATTAGGTCATACATTTCAAGAATATTAGGATGATGTAAGTTTGATAAAGATTTTAAATTATTTGATAATGAATCAAAATATTTTTTGTCGTTATACTCCTTGAAACTAAGGTATCTATTTAATTTTTTATCATAAGCTTTAAATGTCGTAGAAAATTTGTCTTCATTTATTTTTCTTTGAATTTCGTATCTACTATTTTCCACATTTACCTCCAGTATTCTCTTAATATTTTATCATAATTCAATAGCTAAAACAAAAAAAGCTCTCAAAAAATGAGAACTTAAATTTTACTTTTATTTATCAATATATGAAATTATTTCATTAGAGGTTTCGTCAATTGTTTTATCCGTAACATTAATTATTTTACAGCCTATCTTGTTCATAATTTCTTTTGCATAATCAAGCTCTTTTTCTATCCTTGAATCATCTGAGTAGCCTAATTGCAAACCAATTTTAGCCATTCGATTTTCTCTGATATTATTAAGTTTATCAGAGTCAATAATCAAACCAATAATTTTTTTCTTATCAACTTTGAATAATTCAGATGGGACTTGGACTTCTGGTAAAATTGGAATATTACATACTTTATAATTTTTGAATGCTAAATTTAAACTCAATGGCGTCTTTGAAGTTCTTGAAACTCCTATTAATATAATATCAGCTTTTAAAATACCAAACTTATCCTTACAATCATCATATTTTACTGCAAATTCTAAAGCTTCCATTTTTTCAAGATATTCTTGGTCAACTTTTCTATTTAATCCAATATCGAATTTAGGTTGTTGCTTAAAAAACTTACTTGAAACTAAGATAGGATATGATAGAACATCTACTAAATAAATCGATTCATTCATTTCTGTTTTCTCAATCAAATAATTCAGCAAATCACGATCTACGATTGTTGAAAATATTAGGATTTCTCCATTAATTTCGTTTAATATTTCATCAATCTGTTCTCTTCTAATAATTTTTGAGAATTTTTTTATTCTTACATTTTTAATATCAAAATGAACTTTAACAGCATCCAAAACTTGATTCGCTGTTTCACCCGTGGAATCAGAAATAACTACCATGGTTTTATTCATAACATTCTCCTTAATTTATTTTCTTAAATACATCTTTGAAAATTAATTTATAGTAAGGTAAGTCTTCATCAGAACAGTTTGCTAATTTTTCTAATAAATTGCACAAATTATTGTTATCTAATTCCATCGGAGTATACTTGCACTCACTAGAGTTTACCTCCAACATCTTTAGAATTTGAATCATTAATTTGCCATTGTTTTTTATATTTATGTCATGAAGATTAGTCAATAAACGATTTAACTTAAAAATATTTAAATTGTTATAATTTATCACATCAACTTCATCAAAATCATACCCTAATTTTACACACTCATCTCTGTAAACATCAAGAATAATTTCTTTTATACTTTTTTCAAAATACTCATAATCTACTATTCCCTTGTCTTGGAGAAATACATATAAGATTTTAGTAATAAAATCACTTAAATTAAAATCTAATTCTGATCTAAGTATTATAGAAATCACAGATGTTATAGTTTTTCTTAACTTATAATTATATTTAATATTATCATCACTACTAGATATTATGTAGGACATAACATATTCCATTTTATCAGAAATTGCAACAATTCTAGCAGCAGTTGAATTTGGAATGTTTTCAGATATAAATCTCGGTTTAATGTGTTCATATACTCCGTCATAAACAATTTTATCTTCGCAATCAGACTTAGCATATAGTTTTCCAATTAAGCCGTGTAAATAAGAACATTTTTGTACAATTTCAGTTGCTTTATCCGCTTTACATAGAAATGCTATTCTTTTGACAGAATCAATAGTTTCGTTACTAACTGATAGCATTTTACATAATTCAATTGATATCTTTATTAGTCTTTGAGTTTTGTCATAAAAGTTACCATAATTATTGATATAATTTACTGTTTTCAAATCCTCAACAAAGTCTTCAAGTTTTCTATCTGATTTTTGGTTTATCAAATTATTTATTTCTTCTAATTTGTCATTAATTTCTTTAATCAAAATATAGGAATCTTCAGAACTCTTGTTTTTAGCGTAAACAAAAAAGTTTGAACTATTACCGTTATCAAATTCCATTGGTAATACCGTAAAATTCTCCATCAAAACTGTATAAAGTATTGATTTATCTATACACAAATATTTTTCGTCAAATGATCCTTCAACGCTTACAGGATAATCAAATTTATTTGCGTATTCGTTGAGTATGCTTTTGTTATTAATGATTGAACAACCATTTGCTCTAGCAAGTTTATTAGCGCTTTTTTCAAATGATTGTAATCTTTCTTCTTTTTTTAATATTATTTGATTTTTTCGTAACTCTGAAGAAAAATTGTTAAAAGTAGAAGAATTAACTAAGCTGTCATCTTTATCTTCTTTTAAGCCTTTGAATTCTATTGTTTTATTTTCTTTTTCATTAAAAATTTTAATGTACAAGATAGACTCTCTAAATGATAAACTTTCAGAATCATATTTGTACTTGAAATTTATCGAATCAATAGCTTTATTTATTACATTTTCATAATCTTCTAGTGTATATCCTGGATTTTCTATATTAGTAATGTAAATAAAAAAATGATCTTTTATTGTATCCAAATCTATATTTGAATATACTAATTGCAGTTTTTTTAATTCTTTTCTTATTTTTTCGTCAAGCGATCTATTTATAAATCCTATAAAATTCTCGGGAATATTATTAGTCACTATATCTATTAATAAGTTATACATTATTTCTCCTTATAAATATTCAAGGTAGCCTAATGACCCCAAATATTCAATTCCAAAATTGTTCATCGTGTATTTTAACAAAATTTTTAAAATTTCGTTTTCATTTATAGATTCATACTTTTTATTAACTATGTCATCATACCTATTTTTCATTAAGTATATCATATATTTTGCGTGTAAATTATCTATTTGGTAGTATTCTCCGTCAGAATCTACAAATCCACCATCTAAATAAAACCTGTTGTGACTATTTTGATAAAACATACTAGGTTGATATCCAAGATATGATACAAGTTTCAAAATAAACGCATTTATTAAAGCGTATTGATCTTCAGAATATTTGGATAAGAATATTACTGTTTTCAATATCAAAGCGTATACTTTTTCATTGCAAACTTCATTGTAAAAAATTGACTTTATTAAATCAACTATAACCAAACTAAATAATTCTGATTTATAGTTTGTTCTTATATTAAAATTAGAGTTAATTAAATCATAATCCACTAAATAATAGAATTGATTTCCTTTTTTTAAGGTAAAATCATTCACTGACAGAACATTAAATTCTATAATTGATTTCATGGAATTAATATTATTGATGAAAATTCCAATAATACCTTCTTCTTTACTGAAAACATTCAAAATTATAGAATTTTCTCCATAAATTATATGCTCCAACACAATAGCTTGTGTCTTGATGTAATCTTGTTGCATTAGTTATAACCCAAATACCTTAATCTAGAATCTTTATTTCTCCATTCTTCATCTATTTTAACCCATAGTTTTAGATTTACTTTTGCGTCTAATAATTGTTCAATATCAATTCTGGCATCAGTTCCAATTTTTTTAATCATTGATCCTTTTTTACCAATTACCATGCCCTTATG
>QWCK01005479.1_pt1 | contig 11517 bp, 13 predicted proteins | sample 1972571 | NCBI WGS metagenome assembly QWCK01 (sample SAMN09866710, study PRJNA288562) | Human gut metagenome isolate term2_stool, whole genome shotgun sequencing... | isolation source: gut | host: Homo sapiens | place: USA: California | reverse complement strand
AATTGTAGCATACATATTAAAAAGAAATTTATGCTACTACCTCATGCAAAAATTTTTATAATTAAAACTAATACTACATTTTCTTATGTAAGTTAGTATAAATCACCGTTCATTGTTTCCAGTAAAAATGATACCGGTCTAAAACCATCATTACATGATATCATTGCAGATTTTGGTTCTTTCATCCACCCGTCAAAAAAATCTTGCCCGCCAGCGGATAATGCGAAAACATATTTTGAAAGATTTTCCCACGCACTTTCACAAAGCCCGACAGGTTTTTCATATCCATTTGAAAAAAATTCTGCACCTATTTGCATATCACATGGATTACTTATTGGATTTTCATATAAATCAATTAAATCCTGATGCACCGCTCTTTTCATTACTGTTATTTTTACTTTTTTCATTTTGTCTCCGATTTTTTATATTACGAGATTGTATTATATCACTATCGTTCTAAAATTTCAATACAAAGTTGTACGTAAATATAGTACAGATTTATAATTATTTTTAACCCACGCAAAAATACGGCTGTTACAGATTTACCTCTATAACAGCCGTACTTTTATTTGGATTTTTATAATAAATTTCTTTGCCCATTAACATTATCTTTTCATTTCGTAGCTAAGAGCTCCTGACGGGCAATTGTCTATTACTTTAGCTATTTTTTCACCACTTGTGCCATCTAAAGCAATACATGGCTTTTTTTCGGATTGAACGCTTTCGGATTACCATTTACGCAGTTGCCGGAATGTTGGCACTTTGCCGCCTTCCAAATCACTTTTATTTCATCGTTTTCATATACTCTAGTTTCGTCTGACATAGCACTCCTCATTTAATTTTTTTTACATCACTTTACAATACATTTATTATACAAGAATAAAAATTTTAAACAAAATGCTCATCCAACACCTTGACTATATCTTGAAATACCAGCGCTTTATTTTCCTCCTTGATAATTTCGTGCATCATGTTTGGGTAGACTTTTTTGTAAAAATTTTTGTAGCCTATTTTGCTAAGAGCATTTTTTGTGTTTTCAAGCCCCTTTTCTCCTCCTGTTATTGGGTCGTCTTTACCTGAAAAGGAATAAATAGGCAGAGATGGATTTTTTACTTGGTAGCGTTTTGGCTGAGCAAGATTTCTTACAAGCTCAAGCGTTGAGTAGTATGCTCCGTTATCAAAGTTAAATTTCATCAGGTATTCACTATTTCTATCCAATAAATACTGCTTATTGTATGCAATCCACTTTTCCGGTGGCTTATTCATTGGCGAAAATCCACTGATAATCCTTGAATGTCCATAATTTCCCCCTGTAAAAAGCATCGCAAGCTTGCTTATAATTATTCCTATGTTAATTATAGAAACCGGAGCAACTGTACCTAATAAAAGTAGTAAATCTATTTTATCATCATTTTGCATTAGATAATTACGAGCCAACAGCGAACCAAGAGAATGTCCCAGCAGAGCTACGGGCAAATTTGGTTGCAAATTTTTTGCATAATCAGTCACTAGGCTCAAATCCTGCAAAAGCTCACCTGCATTACCTACATGACCAAATGGATATTTGTCGCTGACAGAATGACCATGCCCTCTTGTGTCACTAATTATACAGGTATACCCGTTTTCATTTAACACATCTATCAGCTCAAAGTATCTTTGCTTGTATTCCGTCGCTCCCGGAATTAGCTGTACTATTGCCTTAGCATTTTCTTTAGGGAAATAAGCATAGGACAACTTAAATCCATCCCTTGTATTTAAATAGTCATTAAGAATAGGCGTCATCAAACTTCTCTCCTGTTCAATAAACTTTTTTATACAAACTCTCCATTGTTAGAAATGATTTTCTTAATCCATTTTTCAGAATAAAATCTTTTTACCCCGATTATAAATCTAAACAAATCCTCAATACCAACAATCATTACAACTAAGTATATAGGTAACTTAAATAATGCCGCTCCTGCAAATGCCAAAGGCACTCCTACAATCCATACCACACCTATATCCAGCATTAATGAAAACCTTGTATCTCCTCCACACCTAAGTATTCCTACTATTAGTGTAGTATCCCATGCTACAAGTGGTAGCCAAAAAGCTTTTGCCCATAATATTTTTTGAATAGAGTTCAACGTATCAGCGTCCAACTGCAAAAAATAATCCAAGAAAAAAGATAGTATCACCAGCAAAACGCTGACAATTATACCCGTCACAAAAGAAAGCCTGCCAAATATAAGTGCATAATAAGCAGCCATATGCTTGTGATTTCGTCCAAGCTGTTCCCCTACCATAGCACCGCAGGCATTAGCCAGCCCAAATAAAAAAATCGCCAATAAATTTGTGACAACAGTTGCAATCTGCACGCTTGCAACAGCCGATGCTCCCAGTTTTGAGTAAGCCACGCTATACATAAACATTCCAAGACTCCAAATAGACTCATTTAGTACAACCGGTACAGAGATTTTTACATACTCTGATATAAAATTTTTCGTAAAATTTTTAAACTCTGAAATAGTTCCAGCTAGGATTTCCCTTTTCCAATATACAAGTGCAAGCATTACTAAAAATTCCAAAATCCTTGCACTTAGCGTAGCTATGGCAGCTCCATTTACACCAAGACTTGGCATACCAAAATTTCCAAAAATAAAAATATAATTACCGAAAAAATTAGCAAAAAGTCCAACCAAACTGGCAACAGTAGGAATAGCGGCTTGTTGTACCGAACGTGATGAAATACTCATGGAAATTGACACCGCATTAAACAAATATGAAAAAGCAACTATTTTTAAATAACCCTCAGCCATCTGAAAGGTCTCATCATTACCTGAAAAAATATGCAAAAAAGACATCGGGAAGAAAAATGCAATTACAAAAAATATTAACGACAAAATAACTGCAATAGCACTTACAAACCCAAAGGTTGAACGAATTCTTTTAATATCCTTTACCCCATAATACTGGGCAATAAAAACTCCGCCCCCTGAGCAAAGTCCAAAGCAGACCATATAAAATAAAAAATATAGCTGGTTACTGTACCCCACCGCCGCTAAAGCGTCAATAGTCACCTGTCCATGTCCATAACGCTCAATCATCAAAGTGTCTAGCAGATTTATCATATTAGAAATCAAGTTCTGAAATACCACCGGTATCATCAAGCGAAATGATTGCCTAAAAAATTGACCCCCTACAAAATCATCCGGTCTTTGTGATAAAAAATTTGTACTTTTTATATTAAAGCTTGAAAGCATATATAATCCCCAAAATTTTCCAACATTAATTATAATTTCTCTTTGATTTTTTATTATACTAAATTTTTTAATTTTCATAAAGAAAAAACACTGCACAAAATTTTAATGAAGTGTTAATTTATAAGTGCAGTAATTGTTTTATAGCTTTAAAAACAATTTTTTCGATACATTTGCTTCATAAAAATGCAACGTATTTTTTTACGTTGCACTTTTAATTAATTCTTAATATATTTCGTTCCTTTTCCTTTGCCAATTTTCCTGATAAAACTTTCATTTATTAGTTCTTCTAAAGCTCTCAAGGTTTTTGTTTTTTCAAATCCACTCAGTTTATCTAGTTCTAGCCTAGTTAGCGGCTCGTCATTTTTCATAAAATTTAATAAATATGAAGAGTTTTTACTAAGTCCACTTATTTCTTGCATAATTATTGGCAAATGTATCATTATAGAATTGAGATAAACCTTAAAAATTGGCTTTTTTAATGAATTTCTATAAGTGTATCTAATTCTTTTTATACCTGTTCCAAATCTTTCAATCAATCCTAATCTGTTAAATAAGCTACCAATTTTTTCATTTTTTAAAATAGAAACTTGCCCATTTACATACTCTTGCTCACTTATACCAATAGGCAAACCACCAGGTGAGGCTATTTCTATATAATCGTCAAACATTGAAATCCTAATAGCAGCTTGTATGCTCCAATCTCTATGAACAAGTGCATTAGCTATAGCTTCTCTAAAGGCATCTTCCGGAATTTTTTCAACCCTAGACCTAATTACCCCATCAATTTTTTCGTATTGGTAATATCTTCTATACACTTCAATAGCTTGCTCATAAGCTGATAAAATAGAAATTCCATCTAGTTGAACTCTTTCTTTGAGTACATTTATATCACTTCCAAACCTAACAATGTCAATCAATCTGAAAGAATTTTTGTCTGCAACTAACTCCGCAGCTATATTATATCCTTTTTTGTCTGTATATAGACCTAAGGTTTTTAAATTGTCCATACTTAATTTCTCAATATTCAAGCTCTTTATTAGAGCATTTTCTAATACATTAAATGTGAGATTTACTGTTTTTGCAGGCAATTCTTCAAAGCTTTGACTAGTGCCACTTAATATAAGTCTTTTTAATTCATCCCTGTCTTCAACAGGTACACTTGATGAATCTCTTCTCATATAAGCTTTATTTTTTAATAAATATGGTTTAAATTCGCTTTCAAATACTTTTAAAATAACTTTACCATTTTCTTCGTCAATATCTATCTTGTAATCCGGTCTTGGCTCTATGCTATCATTTATCTTATTTTCTATATCTAACGCAACTTTTTTTAAATCATGTAAGTTTGCGGTTTCTCCATTATCATTTACTCCAAAAATAATTGCACCATCATTGTAATTTGCAAATGCACTTACAGTTTTTAAAAATGTATCAGTTAACTTGGATTTGAATTCTAAATTATATGTTTCTCTAAGGTTCATCGTTTCACCTCCGCATATAAATTGTATCAAATGCAACGCAAAAATGCAACGTATTTTTTTACGTTGCATTTTGCTGCGAAAATATATTATTAATTGCATTTATATTTTATGATATTGTTTTTATTAAATTTTTAATAATATTGTTGTAATATTGTCCCTCAAGTGGTATAATATCTTTGTAAAAAATAAGTCTTCAGGGTGGGTATTATTCCCAACTGGCGGTATAGTCCGCGAGCCTTAATCGGCACGATTTGGTGAAATTCCAAAACCAACAGTAAAGTCTGGACGGAAGAAGATTTTATAACTGATAAAGTTTTAATATCTTTATTTCGCATTGCAAAATTTTATTTTGCTTATCACCAGACAAAATTCCTTGTCCGGTGTTTTTTTATTTATTATTTAAGGATATTATAGACATGAAAATCGAAACTAAAAAATTAGTAATGCTTGCTATGTTTTCTGCACTATCATATATTATGGTAGTATTTATCAACATTCCTGTGGTAATGTTTTTGAAGTACGAGCCAAAGCACGTGCTCATAACTATTGCCGGGTTCATCTTTGGTCCAATATCAGCACTGATAGTCTCTACAATAGTCGCCTTTGCGGAGATGCTCACAATAAGCGGTGATGGATTTATTGGTCTTGTAATGAATATAATCGCTACTGCATCTTATGCTTGTATTGCATCATTTATCTATATAAAGGGCAATAGGACAAGGAAAAGTGCATTTATAGGTCTTATAGCCGGCTCAGTGTTAATGACTGTATCTATGCTACTTTGGAATTATTTGGTAACGCCTATTTATCTTGGTATACCAAGGGAAGAAGTGGCAAAGATATTGTTGTCTGCTATTTTACCATTTAATATTTTAAAAACCGGTTTAAACTCAATCTTCACTTATTTATTGTATGAACCAATCATGAAGATTGCAAAATCCTCCCATGTAGGCATTGAGTCAGAAAGTCAAATGACTGCTAAAAGCGGTAAAGGCTTTTTAGTATCATCCTCATTTGTGTTGTTGACTTGCATTTCATTAGCCTTGGTCGCATTAAACAGAATATAATTTCAATTAAAAAAGAAAAAAGAGACAAAAATTTTAAAAATTTTTGTCTCTTTTTATATACCCTTATATCATTGTTAGATTTTTGCTGATTATATTGAAAAATATATATCTTGAAACTAGCTAATATCTTGATTTTATAATTTTACAATTGTATAAAAAAATAAATAACAGGAGGTATTAATGAACTATCTAAATTTAGCAAAGAGTATTTCTCAAGAGTTAAAAACTTTAAGAGCTGAGCTACACAAGTATCCTGAGCCTTCAACAAAAGAAGTAGAAACTTCTAAAATAATACTTACCCATCTTAAAAAATCGGTTTACAAAATATAAAAACCGGTCTTGGTAACGGTGGCAACGGTATAATCGCCGATATAGACGGTGCAAACCTCGGAAAAAGGATAGCTCTTAGAGCAGATATCGATGTGTTACCAATAAAAGAGGAAACTGGTCTTGCTTGCTCTTCAGTAAATGATGGCTATATGCACGCCTGTGGGCATGACAATCACATAGCTATGCTAATTGGAGCTGCAAAAATAATCAATAAAAATCGAAATGAATTAACTGGTAGCGTAAGACTAATATTTCAACCAGCAGAGGAATTATCTCCTGAGGGTGGAGCAAAGTCAATGATAGCTGATGGAGCACTAGATGGTGTAGATGCCATTTTTGGATTTCATGTATGGCCTGAGTTACCTTTTGGTGTAACGGGATTTAAACAAGGCCCTTTGATGGCTGCATCAGACCACTTCTATGTAGATATAAAGGGCAAAGCTACTCACGCAGCATCTCCTGAAAAAGGTGTAGATGTTCTTCTTGCCGGAGCTGAATATGTTTTAGCAGTCCAGCAAATCGTCAGCAGAAATGTATCTGCTATAGATAACATTGTTCTAAAGATTATTGTCAAAAATTTGCATATGCTATATATTAAACTTAACTGGGATTGCTATTAAATCCTAAATATTACATAAATTTTTGTCATGGAGACACATTATGAAACTAAATTTTGTAGAATTAAATCCATGTATGAATAAAACTGTATTCATACTTGATGATGTGCCGGTAGAAAAATATGCCGAAATTTCAGAAAAAATTATAAGCTATGAAAATTTATTTGCCGAACAGGTTGGTTTTTTGAAACCTCCTTTTGACAAAAATAACGATGCTCATCTACACATGATGGGTGGAGAATTTTGCGCAAATGCCACTATAAGTCTTGCTGCTTATACCGCCTTTAATAATCAAAGATGTTTTGAAAACGGTGCAGATGCTTGCAAGCTAAATATTGAGGTCTTTGGTCAAGACCAAGCTCTTGAATGCAATGTCACAAAAACCAGCCTAGACAACACATTTTATACAGATATACAAATGCCACTGCCAATAGGTAAAATGCAAATTATTGATGAAATTGGCTCTATTAAAAATATTAAAAAAAATTGATTTTAATGGTATCACACATTTTTCTGTGGACGATAAAAATTTTAATAACATAGAAGAAAGAGAAGTATTTTTTGGTGAAGTAAAAAACTTCATGGAGGAAAATCAAAGCAGCTACATGGCTTTTGGCATAATGTTTTACGATTACGAAAAAAGTTTTATGACACCTCTTGTATATGTAAAAGGTACTGACTCTCTATTTTGGGAAAAAAGCTGTGCATCAGGTACAAGTGCATTTGCCTCAATGATGACATTTGAGAAAAATAAATCACTAAATATAGATATCGCTCAACCTGGGGGCTCTATAAACGTAAACACCACTTTTGAAAATGGTAAAATTACAAAAATTATTCTAGGTTCTGAAGTTAGCGTCATAGCTAAAGGACAACTATATGTAAATATAATTTAAAAGCTAATATAAAAAAGCCTTGTCATTTTAATTTGGCAAGGCTTCAATTTTATAAATTTTTACTGATATTTTTCTTTTATATATTTATCTATTGCTTTTGCGGCTATCTTACCTGCTCCCATGGCAAGTATTACTGTAGCTGCTCCTGTTACTACGTCTCCGCCTGCATAAACTCCTTCTAGCGAAGTTTGTGCACTCTCTTCGTTTGCTATTATTCCGCCATGATTATTTATATTAAGCCCTTTTGTACTTGCAGCTAGTATTGGATTTGGAGTTGTACCAAGTGCCATTATTACTGTATCACACTGTATTATATATTCTGAGCCTTTGACCTCTACCGGTCTGCTCCTGCCTGAGGCATCAGGCTCACCAAGTTCCATTTTTATACATTCAATTCCTGTGACATTTCCATTATCATCTTGAACAATTCTTACAGGATTTGTAAGTAAATTAAATTCTACTCCTTCCTCCATGGCATGATGCACTTCCTCAATTCTAGCGGGTAACTCTTTCATAGAGCGTCTGTATACTATTGTGGATTTTGCTCCTAGTCTTAGTGCTGTCCTTGCGGCATCCATTGCCACATTTCCACCACCTACTGTTACTGCGTGCTGTCCTATCCTAACCGGTGTATTATAATTTTTATCATAGGCTTTCATAAGATTAATTCTTGTTAAAAATTCATTGGCGGAAAATACTCCGTTGGCTGTTTCTCCCTCTATGCCCATGAATTTTGGCAGACCTGCACCTGTGCCTATGTATACTGCTTTAAAATCTTCTTGCTCCATCAAGTCTTTAATGGAGACTGTCTTTCCTACGACTACATTTTTTTCAATCTTTACTCCTAAAGCAAGTATCCCGTCTATTTCTTTTTGTACTACTTCGTCCTTTGGCAGTCTAAACTCAGGTATGCCGTAGACTAACACGCCGCCTGCCTTATGGAGTGCCTCAAATATTGTCACGTCATAGCCTTTTTTTGCAAGGTCTCCCGCCGCAGTAAGTGATGATGGTCCGCTACCTATTACTGCTACTTTTATGCCGTTTTGTGGCTCTTTTTCACCAAATTTTATGCCATTTTTTCTGTTTGTATCCGCTACAAATCTTTCCAGCTTGCCTATGTTTACAGACTCAAACTTTATTCCCATTACGCAGTTGCCCTCACACTGTGTTTCTTGTGGACATACTCTACCGCATACTGCAGGTAACGCAGAGTCTTGAGCTATTATTTGTCCAGCTCCCACTATGTCATTTTCTTTAATTTTTTTTATAAATTCGGGTATTTTTACCCCTACAGGGCAACCGTCTACACATTTTGGATTTTTGCATTGAATACATCGTTGTGCCTCTTTTATAGCTGAGTCTAAATCATAACCGTAGCTCACTTCTTCAAAATTTTTTGCTCTTATCTTTGGTTCTTGCTCTTTTACCGGTATTCTGTTAGGTATCATTTGTTCACCTTATTTCTCATATCCTTTATATATTCCTTGTCGTCTAATACATTCGTCAAAATCTACCTTGTATGCGTCAAACTCAGGTCCATCTACGCAGGTAAATTTTACTTCTCCTCCTATGCTCACTCTACACGCTCCACACATTCCTGTAGCATCTACCATAAGTGAGTTTAGTGAAACTATAACGTTTTTTATGCCAAGCTCTTTGCATTTTAGTGTGGTAAATTTCATCATTATCATTGGTCCTATTACAACTGCATGGTCGTAATTTTTGCCCTCATTTTTTACCAAATGTTCTAAATATTGAGCTGCGTTGCCATGAAATCCATAAGAGCCATCATCGGTGGAGATGTAGACATTTCCTGCTACAGATTTTAGCTCATCTTCAAAAATCAATATATCTTTATTTCTTACTCCAAGTATTACATCTGCCTTGATGCCCTTTTCGTGAAGAAATTTTAGCTGAGGATAAATCGGTGCGATGCCCACTCCTCCGCCTATAAATACAATGTTTTTAGTTCTTAATTCTTCACCTGACATCGTCTCAAGCTCTGACGCACTGCCAAGCGGTCCTGTAAAGGTGTCAATATAGTCGCCCTCATTTAGCTTTGCAAGTCTTTTTGTCGAGCTGCCAATGGTCTGAAAAACTATGGTTACTGTACCTTTTTCTCTATCAAAATCACAAATTGTAAGAGGCACTCTTTCTCCTACTTCATCAATTATTACTACGACAAATTGACCAATCTTACAAGCCTTAGCACATCTTTTTGCCTCTATATCCATTAATGCTATATTTTCTTTAAGCATCTGCTTTTTTACGATTTTATACATTTATTCTCCAAAATCATATCTATTTTAATTATAAATTTTTTTAACAATTTCAAATTTTTTATAAACGGATTACGTTAATTTTACGTTGTTACAGCTAAATTGTCAACCTAAGTAAAAAGATTTATTAGACCTTGCTAATGAATTCATTAAAAAAGAAAAAGAAAGTGGAAGTCTTGATAAAATGATGGTTGAGGCTACTCAATTATCTGAGTCTATGAATAACTAAAAGCTAGACAATATTAGCTCATTTCTTAATCTAAAAATTTTATAACAAACAAATAACATATTAAAAGGTTCAAGATAATTTCAAAATTAGATATGTTCACTTTAAATGACCACTTTGAGTGATATCAAACCCATTTAAACTGACATATCTAATTTAATATAATGTTAATTGTGCTAATTTGACGTAGCTAGAGCATATCAAATTATTACTAATGAAACTAAATATGTAGTTGCTGTTATTTATTTTGTAGTTACCTTTAGCTTATCAAAGGCAATTAGAATTTTAGAAATGAGGCTTAAACAAGTTGATTAAAGTAGAGAATTTAGTAAAAAATTACGAAAATAAAAAAGTTTTAAAAGGCATAAACCTTGAAATAGATTGCGGAAAAGTTGTAGTAATAATAGGTCAGTCAGGCTCAGGTAAATCCACATTTTTAAGATGTCTAAACAGGCTTGAAGAACCTACCTCAGGCAAAATATTTTTAGATGGCATTGAGCTTACAAATAAAGAACAAAAGATTTTTTATCAAAGGTATTATAAATTTTTAAAAAATTGCCTTGATTTTTTTATACGATTAGTATAAACTACTATCTGAATAAAAGACATGCTAGTTTCTTAGTTAATTATGGAGGACTATATGATATTCGAAAAGATAGTAAATATTATTTGTATAAATACTGGACTAAGTCCTGAATCAATCTCATTAGATAGTTCTATTGATGAAGACCTTGAAATTGATTCCATAGACGCATTTGAAATTTTGTCTGAAATTGAAGACGAATTTTCTATAGAGGTGGATGAGGACGCAATGAGCAGTTTTAAAACAATCAGGGATATAGTAGATTATGTAGAAAATGCAGTTTAATACTGCATATATACATATTTGATTGTGTGACAGCACTTAATATTTCTAAGTATAAAAATACCCTATGAATTTTCATAGGGTATTTTTTTAGTATTAAATAATTTTATTTTCCAGTATCATATTCCTCTGCTACCTTTTTCTTTTGAGCCTCATCAATTTCTTTGAGTGTGCAGTAATCTTTGTGATATGGAGATACAAAATTGGTTGCGACTGCTACAGATACTCCGACCAATGTATCCACTACACGAGAAATAACGTAGGCATACTTTAAGTCATCTTGCGAAATATATGATAGTAGAGCAATTAGAAAACATATACAAGCACTGCTAACAAATTTATGGTTTATCAACTGTCCTGTTTTTATTATCGGTATTAATAAAAATGACATCAACAAATAATAATACCATGTAAACAGTTCAAAATCAAAAAAATCCGTCAAAAATACGAACGCCATCGCAAAAATACCGCCAAGAAATGTACCGGCAAATCTATTTTTTGCATAGGAATAACT
>QWCK01005473.1_pt1 | contig 11525 bp, 8 predicted proteins | sample 1972571 | NCBI WGS metagenome assembly QWCK01 (sample SAMN09866710, study PRJNA288562) | Human gut metagenome isolate term2_stool, whole genome shotgun sequencing... | isolation source: gut | host: Homo sapiens | place: USA: California | reverse complement strand
TAGCAGTTGTATATTATCAACCGCTTGGTCATCACTTTTTACAAAAAATCTTGCATCCGGATAAGCATTTAAAAACTGGTTGATATCTCCTATGCTCATTTGAGACTGGCTGTTTAGCATTTTGTATGAAAAATATTGGTCAATGGTCGGTCTTCCCGTTGTAAGTCCGTAAAATTCTTTGAAATAAAAGTCAAAATTCTTGGCTAAAACCACTTGTGAGTCAGATGTAGCAGACACACTTATTTCAAAAAGTCTAAAGCCTCTGTCATATAGCATCTGTAACTCTTGCTTGCTCTGAGACTCTAATGATACTATATAGGCTGTGTTTGCCACATTTTGCAGTATGCTTTTACCTTGCACTTGCGGTGTTATCTTGGCATCTTTTCTTGCCTCTATATCTTCTTTTTCAGCTTTTTTTTGAGCTGTATTATTTTTATCTGTTTGGAGCTTGGTAAGCTCAGATTGTTCCTTTTGATTTACCATGTTGTTAATATCTTGAATACTTGGGTCTACTTCACCATAAGCTGTAGTGCTTAGCATAACTCCTACTACAGTAAGACAAGTCAAAAATTTCTTCATAATTCTCCCTTAATCATCAGCTAAAATGATTTTAAACTACTTTAACATTTTCTTTTCCACAAATTTCTTTAAGCTGCTCAAGTAGCTCATCATTGTAATATACGTTTTGACCTTCTTTGGTGTAGGTCATTTTTGTTTTTTCATCGTAAAATATAAGATTTGTATCTCCGCTATAATGGAAAAATCTTTCCACTTTTCTCACTTCAAAGGATGTAGAAAAATCTTTTACTCTCACATATATTTTAAGCATCGGGCTTAGCTCGTCTGCACTTTTTATCACATCTGCAAGTAGCTGATTTCCATCATTGTTGCCGTAGCCTACACTTACTTTACCCTCAATATAGATTATTTCATCTTTTTTTAGTAAGTCTCTTACATTTTTATATAAACTTGAAAAAACTGTCATTTCCAGTACGGAAAATTCATCGGATACTTTTACAAATGCCATGTCATTTCCATTTTTGTCTGTTATTACTTTTACTTCTGTTACCATGGCTATCAGTTTTTGCTTTTCTGTTTTTATATTTCTAAAATCTACTTCTTCTTCGTCTTTTCCGATTTTATCTATATTTAATGTGTTTGTATTAGCAAATCTTTTTCTTACAGCTTTATATTTATCAAGAGGGCTGCCGCTGATGTAAAATCCTAAGCTTTCTTTTTCTTGAGCAAGTAAAATTTCTTTTCTAAATTCGTTGATTTTCGGTTTTTCTTCAAACACAAAATCTGCCAGCTTGTCTGTGTTGAAAAAATTTATCTGTCCTTTTATGCTGTTTCTTTTGTCCGAATTTACAGATGCTAGTATGTCCTCATAATGAGCCATCACATCTGCTCTTGTATAGGAAATGCTGTCAAGGCTACCTGATTTAATAAGTGCCTCTATTACTCTTTTGTTGAGTATGCCGGAGTCCAGTCTCCTTGCCATATCTTCAAAGGACTTATAAAGCCCGTTTTCTATTCTCTCCTTGGCAATAAGTTTTGCTGCCTCAGAGCCAACTCCTTTTATTGCACTTAATGGAAACCTGATTGCATTATCGCCTTGCACAACAAACCTGTCTGCTGAAAAATTGATGTCCGGTGTCAATATTTTTATATCATTTTCTTCGCAGTCCAGCTTGCAAGGTACGATTTTTTTCTCACTTTCAGTACCACCTATATATGATGTCATCAGTGCAGCCATATACTCAGGCATATAATACGTCTTTAAATAGGCTGTCTGAAAGGCTACTGTGGCATAGGCGGCAGCATGGGACTTGTTGAAGGCATATTTTGCAAAATCAATCATTTCATCAAAAATTTTGTTTGCAGTTTTTTCGTCTACACCGTTGGCTATACAACCCTTTATACACTCTTTTTCATCACCATAGATAAACTTTTGCCTTTCCTTTTGCATTGTCTCCATTTTTTTCTTAGACATGGCACGACGAACTAAGTCCGCACCTGCAAAGGAATATCCTGCTAAATCTCTAACTATCCTCATTACCTGCTCTTGATAGATTAAAACTCCATAGCTTTCTTTTAATATCGGTTTTAATTTTTCATGATGATATTTTATTGAGTTCGGATTTTTTTTATTTTCAATATAAACGTCCTTGAACATCATTGGGCCTGGTCTGTAAATAGATGTTCCTGCGATGATATCCTCAATATGGGTTGGTCTTAACTGCTTAAAATAGTTTTTTACACCAGTTGCCTCTAATTGAAATACTCCTAAGGTATTTCCATTTGATATATTTTCAAATACCTTTTGATCCTCGTAATCTATTTTTTGCAAATCTATATCTATATTCCTACGCTGTTTTATATCTAATATCGCATCGTTTATTACTGTAAGAGTTCTTAATCCTAAGAAGTCCATTTTTAAAAGTCCAAGCTCCTCCAGCGTATTCATGTCAAATTGAGCCACTACGTTGTCCTGCTGTGCAAAAAGAGGTACAAAATTGTCTACCGGCTCTCCTGCTATAAGCACTCCCGCTGCATGAGTGGAGGCGTGTCTTGGTAAATCTTCTATTGTCTTTGCTGTGTCAATTAACTGTTTTACCTGTGACTCGGTCTCATATCTTTTTTTGAAGTCCTTATTCATAGAAAGAGCCTCGTCTATGCTTACAGGAATATTATTTTGAGATGGAATCATTTTTGACAAGCTATCGCCAAGCTCGTAGCTAAAATCCATGACCCTTGCACAATCTTTTATAGCCGCTTTTGATTTTAATGTACCAAAGGTAATTATCTGTGATACATGGTCAACTCCATACTTTTGCTTAACGTAGTCGATTACTTCTTCACGTCTTTCATAGCAAAAGTCAACGTCAATATCCGGCATTGATATACGCTCAGGATTTAAAAATCTTTCAAAAAGCAAATCGTATTGCAGTGGATTAATGTCCGTAATCTCCAAACTGTAAGCGACTATTGAGCCAGCCGCAGAGCCTCTGCCCGGACCTACCGGTATCTTATTTTTCTTGGCATAGTTGATAAAATCCCACACTATTAAGAAATATTCGTTGTACCCCATATTATCTATGACAGACAGCTCATAGTCCAGCCTTTGCCTTATTTTTTCGTCTACAACCTCATATCTTTTATTGATGCCCTCGTCACATAGCTTTTGCAAATATTCCTTTGCACTTAATCCATACGGCACATCGTATTTTGGTAAATGATATGTGTGGAATTCAAAATCAAAATTACACATATCAGCAATTTTATTTGTATTGTCCAGTGCCTCTAAATCCTTTGGAAAAATTTCTTCCATTTCCTGTCTGGATTTGAAATAAAATTCGTTGGTCTGAAATCTCATCCTGTCGGTATCGGATAACTTTTTGCGTGTTTGTATGCATAGCAGTATGTCGTGAGATTTATAATCTTGCTTGTCTGTATAGTGCACGTCATTTGTTATTACTAGTGGTATACCTGTTTGCTTTGACATTTCACGCAAAAATAGATTAACTCTTTTTTGGTCCTCTATGTCATGGTCCTGCATTTCAAGGTAAAAATTGTCATGCCCAAAAATTTCTTCAAATTCCTGAGCCTTTTTTGTAGCTCTGCCAAACTCTCCTTGCAATAGTAGCTGCTGCACATCACCTGCAAGGCAAGCCGATAATGCTATAAGTCCATCACTGTATTTTTTTAACAGCTCCATATCTACTCTTGGCTTGCGATAAAATCCATGGGTATAGCTGATGGAGACTAATTTTATTAAGTTTTGGTAGCCTGTTTTATTTTTTGCAAGCAAAATCAGATGTCCTGATTTTCCATCTATGGACTCCTTGTCTGCTATAGTCCTATTCGCAGTGTAAACCTCGCAGCCAATTATCGGCTTGATACCTCTTGCTTTAGCTTTTTTATAAAACTCAACTGCACCAAACATCACACCATGGTCTGTGATGGCACACGCTGTCATACCCAGCTCTTTCGCCTTGTCCAACACCTTGTCTATTTTTGTAAAGCCATCTAAAAGTGAATATGGAGTATGTAAGTGAAGATGGGTAAATTGTTTATTTTGTTCCATTATATATTCCCTATTTATTTAACTTTCTCAATAATACCTATTACTTGCGACATTTTAAAATCAATCTGTAGATGCAAGCTGGGTTCAGTTGTAATTAACTACAATTAAAATTTAAGTATTTTATCGTGTTTTAATATTATTTAAAAAATTCAGCCTTTTTTCATTTAGCCTACACAAGCTGACTAATTTTTTTGATTAAATAATCCTGCTCTAATACCAAAAGCTTGACTCTTTAATATAGAAATTTTATTTTAAAAAACGTACTTATATTATAACATACTTTACTTAGGAATTAACTCATGTAAACAAAATGAAATGATACTTATTTGCTGTATTGTGACATTGGTAGCAATTGGATAGGAAATGTCTATGACAAATAGGAGTTAACTTTTTTGAATTTTCTGCCCCACGTTTACGCTTGTTAAAATATCTATATCAATGTTATAATTGTTTTAAAATTCTAAAAATAAATATTTAAAATAAGGAATTACTACTATGAAACGAAAAAGACCAAAAAAGAAAATAGTATTTTTCTGCATTGCCTTAATGCTAATAGTTTTATTTATCTCTTATAGATTTAATTATATCCCTCACAAGATGTATAGCACCGAATACTTTAATATACAGCCATATAAAAGTGCTATAGATATGGATAATGACGGTATCGATGACCAAAGCGATATTTTATTATCCTCACGCAAATATTTGGAGCGTAAACCCAAATATAAAAGCAAGTATTATGCGTCCGGCTATCCTGATGATGAGTATGGTGTCTGCACGGATGTGGTAGCAAATGCTTTACTAGGAGCTGGATATGATTTACGAGAGTTAGTGGACGCTGATATCAGGCTACACCCTGATATGTATAATATTGATACTATAGATAAGAATATAGATTTTAGGCGAGTAGTCAATCTAAAAGTATACTTTGCTAATAACGCAATACCTTTAACAACAGATTATAATATAATAGACCAATGGCACGCCGGAGATATTGTAATATGGAAAAATCACATCGGAATTATATCTAATAACCGAAATAAAAGGGGAATACCCTTTGTGCTGCACCATTCTTCACCTTATCAGGCAAATTATGAAGAAGATATTCTTGAAATGTGGGGCAAAATTATCGGTCACTATAGGGTTTCGTAGATTACTAAATCTGATTTTTGTGCTGTTGCAAACCCCAGTTTGACAATAAAAAAACTATGAAAGTTAAAAAATTTTAATATATAGAAGATACAAATACTACTTGCAAATGTAACAGAAAATAACGTATAGTAGTAACTGTTAAATTTTAGATAATCTAAATATTACAATAATTCTCAAAGGGACTAGGAGAAGTAAGCATTTTTTCGCTCACTTCCACAGCCCCTTTGATTTAAATAAAAAAATTTTTTTATGTTTTATGTCTTTTCATATTAAGCAATTCATAATTGTTGTAATTTTAAACTAAAAATTACTATTTTTTTAACCCTTTTATAATTTCATGAATACTTAGAATATATTTGTAGTCTATTTTATTTAAGTCACTAACAATTTCTCTAATTAAACTAAGGTAGTAGCATGAATTTCTTTTCAAGATATATGCTACAATTTTCAAAGTAAATTAGTATAAATGTTCATACTATAAATTTATATCACTTTATAGAGCCATATCAATCATCAGCTTGATTTTACTTATTAAAAAAAGCTAATTTTAACTGTTAAAAGTTAAAATTAGCTTTAATTTTTGATTAATCATATTTATTTGTTAAGTGCTTTTTTAGATGTGTTTACTAATGCTTCAAAGCCCTTTGGGTCTGCTATAGCCATTTCAGAAAGCATTTTTCTGTTGATGTCTATGTTGGATAATTTTAGTCCGTGCATGAATGTAGAATAGCTCATGCCGTATTGCCTTGTACCTGCATTTATTCTTGCAATCCACATAGCTCTAAAGTTTCTCTTCTTTTGTTTTCTACCTACATAAGAGTGAGCTAAGGATTTCATTACAAACTGGTTGGCTGTTCTGAATAATTTAGACCTAGCTCCCTTGAAACCTTTAGCTAATTTTAATATCTTTTTATGTTTTTTCTTTGCATTAAGTGCTTTTTTAACTCTTGCCATTTTTTATTCTCCTTTTATCCGACTATTTTTTACTTGTAAGGTAATAGCTGTGTAATACGGCTAGTATCGCCTTTAGACATTATGGTAGCTTTTCTTAGGTTTCTTTTTCTCTTTTGAGATTTTTTAGTCAATATATGAGATTTGTACGCTTTGTTTCTTTTGATTTTGCCTGTGCCTGTGATTTTAAATCTCTTTGCTGCTCCTCTATGAGTCTTCATTTTTGGCATTGTTTTTTCCTCCAATTTTATAAAAATCTTTGCAGTTTATTTTTTAATAGGTTCTACCGTAAGTACCAAGGAATTACCCTCCATTTTAGGTTTGGATGGCGGCGAGACATACTCTGCTATGATTTTCAAGAAATCATCCATTACTTCAAAACCTAGTTCTTTGTGTCCTAACTCTCTGCCTCTATATCTTACTGATATTTTGACTTTGTCTCCTCCTGATAAGAACTTAATCGCCATATTTGCCTTTGTATTTAAATCGTGGGTATCTATAGCCGGTCTAAGTCTTATTTCCTTTACAGACATAACTTTTTGTTTTTTCTTGCTCTCTTTTTCTTTTTTAGCTAGTTCATATCTGTATTTTCCGAAATCCATTATTTTACATACTGGGGGAGTTGAGTTTGGCGATATTTTAACTAAGTCGAGTTGTTTTTCAACTGCCATTGCATAAGCATCTTTGCTGGACATTATACCAAGTTGCTCTCCATCTTCTCCGATTAGTCTAACTTGTTTGTCGCGAATTTGCTCATTGATTTGTTGCTCTTTAATAATCATGCACCTCCTATAAATTTGGTAACTAAAAAACGGATAAGCATACGCTCATCCGCCCTATTTACGATATACCTATATATATCGACTTTAACTGCATTAGTAGTTGAACCCTAAAAGCTTTCGCCATAAGGTGAGAAACGGATATTTCTGCTTTAACATTGTTATTATATCATGTATTAATGAAAAGTCAAGTAAAAGATTTTGCTGTTGTACTTTATTTTATGAAATAAAAAATCGCATCTAGTACATAAAGATGCGATTTGAAAAAGTAAATTTTTTTAAAAGTCATATACTACCAAATTCAAACTTACTCAGCCTAGAAAGCTATATTTCTTAAATCAGGTATTTATCCTGTATTCATTAGGTGTCATAGCTGTAATTTTTTTGAATAGCACATAAAAGTATTTTTTGTTAGAAAAACCAAGCGATAATGCCAACTCTTCTATTGTCAAGTCGGAGTCTTTTAATAACACCTTTGCTTTATCTATGCGGTAGTAATTTATATAATCACCTATTGACTTACCGGTTTTATTTTTAAAAAGGCGATTTATATAAGCTGTGTTCATATCAAATTTGTCTGAAATTGTTTTAGCACTTAGATTTTTATCTAGGTAGTTTTGCTCTATATATTCTATGATATTATCAGTCAAGCTAGCAGTTTTTTGGGCTGATTTTTCTTTAAAATAATTTTCTATTATAGGCAAAAAATCGTCAAAAGCTCTATATAAATCTTCAATTTTATCGAATTCTTCGATTTTTGAATTTAATTTATAACCTTCTGTATCACCATTTATTTCCTTCATACATGATAAAACTATATTTTTACATCTATTGTATACATATTGGACTACATCATATCTTCTGTTCTTGAGTAAATCGACTATTTGCTCCCACTTTTTGTAGAATGCGTCTACATTTCCTGTTTTTAATCTAGCTTTTAGATAAGTGTAATCCTTGCTGTCTACAGGATTGTTGGAAAGTTTTTCGCAAATCAGCTTTTCTTCTATTATATTAGTTTCGTCAGCTAACATTACACTGAGCTGATTTAGTTCAAAAAGATTATTTTTATGTTCAATCAAGGTTGAAAAATCCTTGAAAAGTGTACTTAAAAAGCATCTTACTCCTAGATTTTGATAGATTAGCTCCTGACATCTTAGATAATCTTCATAATCATTAAAAATGCCACATAGCCAGTAAGTGTTGGAATATTTAGATACAATGTGATTAGGGTATTCGTTTTGTATTGCCAAATAGATGTCTTTTCTATGTGATGCTTGAATGAGCATGAGACCAAATCCACTTTTTTCGGATAAATCCACTGCAGTTATATCAGAAAATAAAAGGGTTGCATCAGGTGCTACGCTTTCAACTAGAATATCATATAATACTAGATTTAAATTTATCCTTTTTGAATGAATTAAGACATCGCCCAATTCTTCTTTTAATGATGAAACTTTAACAGGGGTGTCTGTATTATCATTGTGCACTGCCTGATTGTTGTATTGCTGGGTGTTTTTTATAGCCTTTATGGTATCGTTCATCTGAAAAAATGGCAATATAGTGTAAGATATCAGTATAAACAACATTGATATAAAAACTAAAAGTAAAACAAAGAGTACGAAATAAAATATATTTTGAATACGCACTAGCTTTGGTAGTAGATTTTCTAATTTTGAACTTCTGATGTACTTATTCTTATCATTGTCATAGCTATAGGAAAAAGTTGTATATCCTGTTTTTTTATCTTCTAAATAGCTGTTTGATGGCACACTTAATAATTTTTTTATGTCATCATTTGTATAGCTGTCAGCCATTACATCTGATGAGGCGACCAATATATTTCCGGTAGAGTCCAAAATTAGCATATTATCAATCGTGTCATCAAGGAGTAAAGTTTTTTTATACCAATTACTGCTCACAGTGAGGATTAACATTCCAGGCAAAGGATAATTTTGTTCATTTTTTGCATAAAAAACAAAGGCATAATAATCGTCTTCAAATTTATTATTGCTATGACAAAGTATAGGAACGTCAGATTTTATACCGCTCCTATGGATAAATAAATCCTTTATAAAGTAATTTTTGAGGTTAGAAATATGCACTTCTGAGTATTTATCATTTGTTGAAAATACATATCCGTTAAAATCGTTTAAAATATATACATCTTGAACAAAATCAAATTTTTTAATCGTTTCAAGTATGTGTTTTCTTTCATTTTCGTGTATAGATTTTGAGGAATAAAATCTTTCCATCATTAAATTTTGGACAGACTCTGTATCAAATACATAATTTCCATAATCAAACACAAAGGTATTAACAGTGTCATATATATAATCAAGCTCTCTTGCAAAACTGTTATGGGCATCTGAAATGGAATTTAGAGATATTTCCTTAAAGGAGTTAAAAAGCCAAATAATAGTAAAGGAAAAAATTAAAACAAAGCCCATGACAATGCCTATTATTATGTTTTTTATTTTATTTTCACTGGCTATTTTTAACATTATACCTCCAAGGTTAGGTTTAAAAATTGTACTTTTGTTAAGTTCAATTTTTTCTAAACTTTACATATTATAACATAGTTGGTAGGATTTATACATAATAAGTTCGCTAAAAAATGTGATTTTATTATGTATAAATTTTTAATTGGAGGAAAGAATAATGAAAATGAAAAAATTATTAACTTTTGCTCTTGTTTCAGCTTTAGCTATTTCATTAGCAGCTTGCGGAGCAAAAACATCTGAAAAACCTGAAGGTTCTGAGCAAAAGGCATCTACCGGTGGAAGTTTTGAACCAAAAGAAAACGTAACCATGATAGTAGCGTATAAGGCAGGTTCAGGTACAGATACTACAGCTAGGGTATTATCTGAGTATGCTACTAAAACTATAGGTAAAACTGTAGTAATAAACAACCTAGAAGGTGGCTCAGGCTCTATAGGTTGGACAGCATTATCTCAAGCTAAACCTGATGGTTATACATTAGGCTTTATAAATCTACCTACAGTTTGTTCTAACATTGTAGAAGAGTTGGGCGATTATACTATGGAAGATTTCATACCTATTTGTAACCATGTAGACGAAACAGCAATAGTATTGACATCAAAAAACAGTGAATTTAATACTTTAAAAGACTTAGTTGATTATGCAAAAGCAAATCCTGGAAAATTAAAAGCATCTACTAACGGAGAAAAAGCATCAAATCATATAGGTGCACAGTTGTTAGCAAAATCTGCAGATTTTGAATATACAGCTATCCCTTATGGCGGTACTGCTGACCAATTGTTGGCTCTAAGACAAGGCGAAGTACAATTTGCTGTAGCAAAAGTAGCTGACATTGCATCTATGAAGTCTGAAGTTAAGGTGCTAGGAGTATTTAGCACTGAAAGAATTGAAGAATTTAAAGACGTGCCTACTCTTGGTGAATTAGGATATTATGATAAATGGTATGGTAGCCGTAGAGCTATAGTAGCTCCAAAGGGAACTCCTCAGGAAGTAATAGATTTCTATGCTAAGGCATTTAAAGATGCTATGGAAAGCCCTGAATATATTGAGGCAGCAAAAAAAGCGAATATAAGCACTTTATATATGAACCCTGAAGAAACTAAAGCTATGATAGATGAACAATATAAGTTCTGCGTTGATGATGTAGCAAAACTTTGGTAATTTTCTAATTATTATTTGTGCTGCCATATATTTGGCAGCTAAATATTTTTGAAAAATAAAAGGGTGAACAATGAAAAAAACTGATATATTCGTAGTTGGTCTTATGTATGCGATATGCTTGTTTTTTGCAGTGATGACTATTAAATTGCCGCCAAATGCACAGGTATATCCGTTTGCAATAATAGTATTGTTATTTTTATTAAATAGTCTTTATGTAGTACAAATGTTTATTGCAGCTAAAAAAGTTGGAGTTGTTAAAGGGTTAGAAGAATTTAAAGGGTTTCTTCCAAAACAATTTTTTCCAATTTTTGCAATGACTGTTGCCTATATAGTATTGATGTCTATAATCGGATTTTATATATCCTCAGTAATATATATGGTGGCAGTTCTTTTATTTCTTAAAGTTAAGAAGTGGCAGATAGCGCTCACTACTGTTGTTATAATGTTGTTGGTATATGGGGCATTTACTGAATTTTTAGGTGTGCGTCTACCATCAGGAATATTTTTTTCATAATTAAGGGGGAATTTATATAATGTCTGAAACTTTAATGCTGATGGCGAATGGCTTTGTCAATGCACTAGTCCCTATTAATTTGCTTGCGATGATTGCAGGTGTCACTATAGGTATAGTTATAGGATGTCTCCCTGGTTTATCCGCTGCAATGGGTGTTGCACTTTTGTTGCCGATGACTTTTTCTATGAACGCATCTACCGGATTGATTATGCTGGGAGCGATTTATTGTGGAGCTATTTTTGGAGGTTCAATATCTGCAATATTAATACATACTCCAGGGACTCCGGCATCTGCTGCTACCGCTATTGAAGGATATCAAATGACCTTAAAAGGTCAAGCAGGTAAGGCTTTGGGTGTGGCGTGTATAGCATCATTTTTTGGT
>QWCK01005471.1_pt1 | contig 11529 bp, 9 predicted proteins | sample 1972571 | NCBI WGS metagenome assembly QWCK01 (sample SAMN09866710, study PRJNA288562) | Human gut metagenome isolate term2_stool, whole genome shotgun sequencing... | isolation source: gut | host: Homo sapiens | place: USA: California | reverse complement strand
AGGCCTTTTGAATTCACTAAATGCAGATGACATTGACATTGTACTTGCAGGTATGGTGGCAACCCCTGAGAGAATGAAAGAAGTGGACTTTTCCGAAGCATATTATTCAGGAGGTCAGGTACTTCTTGTGAGAAAGGGCGAAGAAGGAAACTTTAAATCCGTTGAAGATTTAAAAGGCAAAAAAATCGGAACTCAAATGGCTTCTGTTCAACAACAATATGCCGAAGCAAACTTTGATGCAACTGTAACCGGCCTTGAAAACAACAACAATCTATTGATGGAACTTAAAAACAATACCTTTGACTGCTTGTTTATGGCGGAGCTTGCCGCAAAACAATTTGCCTATGCAAATGACGATGTGGCTTTAATAGAAGACTTAGGTGTGCCTGATGAAGAAGGTAATGCCGTTGCAGTCAAAAAAGGAAATCCGGAGTTACTTGAAGTTATAAACGAAGTAATAAGTGACTTGCAAAAAGACGACAAAGTTACCTCATGGTTTAATCAATATGTGGAAATTTCTACAAAAGAAATAAATGAAAACAAGTAAAGAATCCCCTTATAGGGATTTTTTACATTAAGGAGAAAAAATGAGCTTTATAGAAAGACAGATACAATTTATTTCAAAAAATAAATACGTATTTTTAAGAGGTACTTTAAATACAATTATTATTTCAGTTTTGGGAATAGTCTTCGGATTAATTTTCGGCACCATAATTGCTCTACTAAGGCTGTCAAAAAATAAATTTTTAAACTTTATATCTACAGCCTATGTGGAAATAGTGAGAGGCACGCCAATGATAGTTCAAATGATGATAGTTTATTTCGGACTGAAGGACATAATACCTATGGAGCTATCGGTGATTCGCCATCCGATATTTCTCTGCTCTCTTGCCATATCTTTAAACTCCGCAGCCTATGTGGCGGAAGTAATAAGAGGCGGCATTCAATCGGTAGAGAAGGGTCAAATGGAAGGAGCCAGGTCCTTAGGCCTTACTTACGGTCAAGCCATGAGAGAAATAATAATACCTCAGGCGGTAAGAAATATATTGCCGGCTTTGGTCAACGAATTTATAGCACTTATTAAAGAATCCTCAATTGTATTTACAGTGGGAATTGCGGATCTTATGTATGCAGGCAAAAATTTATATGCCACAACTTACTCCACAAGACCTTTGTACTACACGGCACTTGTCTATTTGATAATGACATTTTTACTTTCAAAGGGCATGGGAGCTTTGGAAAGGAAGTTAAGCTATGATAGAAACAATTAATTTGGAAAAGACCTTTGGTAAGTTAAAAGTATTAAAGGGAATTAATCAAAAGATAGAGGACGGAGAAGTAGTTGTAATTATCGGACCCTCAGGCAGCGGCAAGAGTACATTTTTAAGATGCTTAAACTTGCTTGAAGTGCCGACGGCAGGGCAAATATTTTTTGACGGCAAAGACATTACCGCAAAAGACGTGGACATAAATAAAATTCGTGAGAACATGGGCATGGTGTTTCAAAATTTTAATTTGTTTAAAAACAAAACCGTTTTGGAAAATATTATACTTGCACCCATGCTTGTAAAAAAAGTGGGGAGAGATGAGGCGGTAGAAAAAGCCAAAAAACTTTTGGATAGAGTCGGTCTCTTGGATAAAATGGACGCTTATCCCGCACAGCTTTCAGGAGGTCAGTCTCAGAGGATTGCAATTGTAAGAGCTCTTGCAATGGACCCGGAGGTACTTCTCTTTGACGAACCTACTTCTGCACTTGACCCTGAGATGGTAGGTGAAGTTCTTTCAGTAATGAAGGACCTTGCCGACGACGGCATGACAATGGTAGTTGTCACACATGAAATGGGATTTGCAAGAGAAGTAGGAGACAGGATTATATTTATGGACGAGGGAACAGTAGTTGAAGAAGGAAGGGCTGAAGAAATTTTTCAAAATCCGAAGAACGACAGGCTTAAAGATTTTTTGGGCAAGGTTTTATAAAAGAAAGGACACTTCGAAAGAGGTGTCCTTATTATTTTGCAACACTTCGTTCGGGACATTCCCAAGCGTAGCGGAGTGTAATTCGGGACATTTACCCTCGGAAAACCTCGGGTACAGGCGCGAGTAAAGCGTGTGTCCCGTAAGAACAGTCTTTAATAGCATACGACATTAAATAAAGGATTTTGTTAAGGGGACACACGGCACGCCTGCACATGTCAAGCTCTGCTTGACTTGAGAATGTCCCCTATGTCATTCGGGACATTTCCAAGCGTAGCGAAGCGGTGCGTGGGTGTGTCCCGTGAAAAGAAACTTAAATATCACACGATATTCAAGAAAAGATTCTCTCAAGGTGACGCGCGTTTCATCTGTTGTCGCAGATTTAACAAATGTCCTTACGCTAAACAATTAATTAAATTGGAATCGTTTACAATTATAAACTTTGTTTTTATAGGGAATTTACATTGTTTACAACTATGTTAATTGTTATACTAATATTAGTTTAGATTTAGAGGTGAGATATGATTGTTTCTATTGTCCTGGCGGCAGGTGAAGGCACGCGTATGCGCTCACAAACTCCAAAGGTGCTTCACAAAATTTGTGGCAAAAGCCTTTTGGAACATGTCCTTGACTGCTTAAAGGATTTGAAATCTGATAAACAAGTTGTCATCGTGGGACATAAAGGCGACACGGTTAGGGAATATTTTAGAAACCGTGAGTCAATTGTGTTTGTAGACCAACCGGTGGGGAAAGAATATCCATACGGCACAGGATTTGCAGTTAAATGCGCCGCCCATGAATTTTCAGATGAGGACACTGTACTTATATTAAACGGCGATGCCCCTTTAATTTCAAAAGACACTTTAAGTGACCTTTTGGAATATCACAACAAGGGTCTTTTTTCATGCACTGTACTTACTGCACACATTGATAATCCAAAGGGCTATGGCAGAATTTTAAGAGATGCCGACAGCTTTTTGGAAAAAATAGTGGAAGAAAATGACGCCACGGCTGAAGAAAAATTAATTACCGAAGTTAATTCCGGAGTCTACGTCTTTAAGGGCAAGGACCTTTTAAATTCCATTGATGAAATCAGTGCCGACAACAACAAGGGTGAGTTGTACCTCACCGATGTAATTGAAATTTTAAAAGGCAAGGGCAAAAAAGTCGGAGCCTTTGCAACTTCAAATGAAAAAGAAATTTTAGGCATTAACTCCAAGGTTGAGCTTGAAAGTGTGGGAAGAATTATGAGAAATGAAATTAACATCGAGTATATGAGAGAGGGTGTTGTCATTGTCGATGCCCAAAACACATATATAGATAAAGGTGTGAAAATCGGAAGGGATACTGTAATCTTTCCCGGAGCTTTAATTGAAGGAGAAAGTATAATCGGCGAAAATGTCACTATAAAGGGATGCACGCACATTGTTAACTCCGAGATCAAAGACGGGTCTACTATTGAAAGTTCCGTAATTGAGGATTCTATTGTGGGGCAAAATGCTAAAATCGGACCTTTTGCACACCTTAGACCGAACAGTAAAGTTTTCGACAATGCAAAAATCGGAAACTTTGTAGAAATTAAAAATACAAACATAGGTGAAGGCTCAAAGGCTTCACACTTGACCTACTTGGGAGACAGCGACGTAGGTGCAGGTGTAAATATCGGATGCGGAGTAATTACCGTAAATTATGACGGAAAAAATAAATTCAGAACTACTATTGAAGACGGTGCTTTTGTAGGATGTAATGCAAATCTAATTGCACCTGTCAAAGTAGGTAAAGACGCTTTTATCGGCGCCGGCAGCACTATAACCGATGATGTCGGTTCCGGTGATCTCGCAATAGGTAGAGTGAGACAGGAAATAAAAGAAAGTTGGGTAACTAAAAAGAACAATATGGAGGGTCAAGAATGAGTTGTAATTTTGGAGACGTAATAATTTTTACGGGAAATTCAAATCCCGGACTGGTAAATGAAATTTGTAAACATTTAAAAGTTGAGCCCGGCGTATGTGAGGCTAAAACTTTCAGTGACGGTGAAATTGAAATTGAAATCGGAGTTTCCGTAAGAGGAAAAGACGTCTATGTAATTCAATCAACTTCCAATCCTGTCAATGACAACTTAATGGAAATGTTGATTATAATGGACGCTTTAAAACGTGCTTCAGCTACGAGAATTAACGCGGTAATTCCATACTACGGCTATGCTCGTCAAGACAGAAAGACAAAGGCAAGAGAACCTATTACTTCAAAACTTGTGGCGGATCTTTTAAGCACCGCAGGTGCGGACAGAGTTGTGGCAATGGATTTACACGCAGGACAAATTCAAGGATACTTTGACATTCCTGTAGACCACTTGACTGCAATTCCCGTTTTGGCAAGTTACTTTAAAGACATTGTAAAGAACGAAGAATTTGTAGCTGTATCTCCCGACTTAGGCGGCGTTACAAGAACGAGAAAATTTGCAAATGAACTTAACTTGCCTATAGCAATTATTGAAAAGAGAAGACCTAAGCCCAATGTTTCTGAAATTATGAACATAATCGGCGATGTAGAAGGCAAGGACTGTATCTTGGTAGATGACATTATTGACACTGCCGGCACAATTTGCAATGCAGCTATGGCATTAAAAGAAAAGGGTGCAAAGAAAGTATATGGCGTTGCAACTCACGGCGTACTTTCAGGACCTGCTGTTGAAAGAATTAAAAACAGCGAACTTGAAAAATTTATTATTACAGATACAATTATGCTTCCTGAAGAAAAACACATTGACAAAATTGACGTGGTAAGTGTGGCAAGAATTTTTGCTTCAGCTATCAGAAGAATTAACCACAATGACTCAGTAAGCGAAATGTTTGATAAAAGGTGATAGTTTGTTTTTAGTAGTCGGTCTCGGCAATCCGGGATCTCAGTATGAATTTACAAAGCACAATGTCGGCTTTTTAACTGTGGACTACTTGGCGGACAAGTTAAACATTAAGATTAACAAGCTTAAGTTTAAAGGACTTTTTGCCAAGGAAAAGATTGAAAATGAAGATGTGGTGCTTTTGAAACCTCAGACTTATATGAATTTAAGCGGGGAAAGTGTGAGGGATTTTGCAAATTTTTTCAAGATCCCTCCTGAAAATATAATTGTAGTGGTAGATGATGTGGATCTTCCCATGGGTAAAATTCGCATTAGAAAAAAAGGCAGCGCCGGCACGCACAACGGCATGAAGTCAATTATCTACCAACTGCAAAGCGACAACTTTATTCGCATCAAAGTGGGAATTGAAAGAGAAGACAGAAAAGACGACCTTGCAGACTATGTGCTTAAAGGCTTTTCAAAAGATGAAGTTCCCATAATGGAAGAGAGTATGGAGAGAGCGGCGAAGGCCGTTTTGGAAATATTAAAAAAAGGCCCGGATGTGGCTATGAATAAGTTTAACTAAGCTCAAAATTTATTTTGAGCTTTTTCGCGGTGGTTATGGAAGCTTTAAAAAATTTATTAGAGAACACACAATTTTATAAAGAACTTTTAAATGCCATTGAAAGTAAAGAGAGGACCATTGGAATCTTCGGCACCGTGCCGGGATTCTATCCTTTTTTAACCAACAATTTGTCAAGGTCCTACACTCGCCCCATAATCTATGTGGCAAGGGATGACTTGGGGGCCAAGAGAATTGCTTCCGACCTTTTATCCTTGGGTGTAAAGGCTTCTTACATGGAGACGAGGGAAGTATTTTTTTACAAAAGCGACGCCGGTTCCTTGGACAAAAGACAGAGAAGGATTAACACTATTTCAAATATTTTAAACAATGAAGTTGAAGTATTGGTGCTGCCTTTTCAATGTCTCTTTGACAAATTTACTTTAAAAGAAAATTTTAAAGAGCTTTCTTTTGAAATAAATTTAGACACGGTAATGGAAAAGGAAGAGCTTATCAACAGACTTATAAAGTCGGGGTACTCTTACTCTGCACAAGTTGAAGGGAAGGGTCAGTTCGCTCACAGAGGCGGAAATGTAGATATATACACTTCAGAGGAGTTCCCTTACAGAATTGAATTTTTCGGCGACGAAGTGGACTCTATAAGAATATTCGATCCTAAGACTCAAAGGTCTTTGGAAAATACAGATTCGGTCTACATAACTCCTGCCAAGGAAATAATTTATAAAGACGAAGACATTAATAGTATAAAGGCAAAAATTTTAAAAGAGATTAAAAGCTCAAAGTTAAAGGGCGAGAGCTTGGACGCTTTAAAAGAAAGAATTTTGCCTGTAGTGGATTCTCTTACGGGGAACGGTGAGATAGACAACAGGGAATTTTTGCTGCCCTTCTTGGACGACAAAAGCACCTCTTCAATACTTAACTATTTTGAAAATGAACCTTTAATTATATTTGAAGAGTCGGAATTTTCTTACAACTCCTACTTGGAGACAAAGAGAGTTACCCTTGAAAACATTCAGGACTTAAAAGAGAGAGGTTTGCTTTTAAAATCTCACGACAAGGTGGGCTTAAATGAGTTGGACGTATTGGAGCAAGTGGGAAAACACACCTCCATTACATTTAATTCACTTATAAAGTCTCAAAAAATTTTGCCGCCTACACATTTAATCAATCTTCACATGAGAAGTATTACAAACTTCAGAGGCAGAATTGACATCTTTAAAGAAGAAGTTGATTTTTTAAAAAATTCCGGCTACAAGGTAGTGATCTTAGGCGGCACGGAAGACAGGTCAAAGAGACTTGTTGAAAATTTGCGCAGAGAAAATGTAATTGCCTCATATTTAGGAGTAAATTCTGAAATTGAAAAGGGAAGTGTCTATGTCGCTCCCGGCTCTTTAAACGAAGGTTTTGAAATAATTGAAGAAAAAATTGCCTTAATTAATTTTAACGAAATTTTTAAAGAGCCAAAACCTAAGAAGAAAAAGAAAAAAGCGCACAACTTAAACTTTGAAGACCTTGCAATAGGTGACTATGTAGTTCACGAGTCCTACGGCGTGGGAAGATATGCGGGCACCACCAAGCTAAATGTGCAGGACGTGGTCAAGGACTTCATCACCATTGAATACAGCGGAGAGGATAGGCTCTTCCTTCCCATAGACTCTCTTTCCGACATATACAAGTACATAGGTCAGGAGGGGAAGGCGCCCAAGCTCAACAAGCTGAACTCTATGGAATGGAAGAAGTCCAAGGCAAAAGTCAAGGCCTCTGTAAGAGAAATGGCGGAGGACTTAATCAGACTCTACTCCAAGAGAGCGGCATCAAAGGGTTATTCTTTTTCACCGGACACACCTTGGCAAAAGGATTTTGAAGACGCATTTTTCTTTGAAGAGACGGAAGGACAACTTGAAGCCATTGAAGATATAAAGAGGGACATGGAGTCGGACATGCCTATGGACAGACTTCTTTGCGCCGATGTGGGCTACGGTAAGACTGAGGTTGCACTTCGCGCCGCATTTAAAGCTGTAATGGACGGAAAACAGGTGGCATTTTTGTGCCCGACAACTATTCTTGCAAGACAGCACTACAATACAATTGTGGAAAGATTTAAAGACTTTCCCATAGAAGTTGTAATGCTCTCCCGTTTTCGCACCAAGAAGGAGCAGGAGAAGGACATTGTAAAGCTTCAAACGGGAGTGGCGGAAATTGTAGTGGGTACTCACAGAATACTTTCAAAGGACGTAAAGTTTAAAGACTTGGGACTTCTCATAGTTGACGAAGAACAGAGGTTCGGTGTTAAAGACAAGGAAAAGCTTAGAATGTTAAAAGAAAATGTAGACACTCTCACTTTAACGGCAACGCCCATACCTCGTACACTTCAAATGTCAATGGTAGGCATAAGAGACATGAGCGTCATAGAGACGCCGCCTGAAGACAGATTTCCCGTACAGACCTACGTACTTGAGTACAGCGACATTTTTATAAGAGATGCAATAATAAAAGAGTTGGGGCGCAATGGTCAGGTCTACTATCTCTTTAACAGAGTGGCGGAAATGGAAAGCAAACTTGCGGAGCTTAAAAAACTTGTACCGGAAGCACGAATTGAAGCAGCAAACGGTCAAATGGACAAAAAACAACTTGAAAGTACAATGGAGAGATTTTTCGACGGAGAAATAGACGTCCTTCTTTGCTCCACAATTATTGAAACGGGAATGGACGTGCCCTCGGCAAATACTTTAATCGTAACTGATGCCAACAGACTTGGTCTTTCCCAACTATATCAACTCCGCGGCAGAATAGGCAGAAGCCACAGAATGGCATATGCCTACTTTACCTACGAAAAAAATACTTCAATCTCGGAAGTGTCGGAGAAGAGACTTCGTGCCATAAGAGAGTTTACGGAATTCGGCAGCGGATATAAAATTGCAATGCGTGACCTTGAAATTCGCGGCTCGGGAAATATTTTAGGCAAGGCGCAGCACGGACACATGGACTCCATAGGCTATGATCTATATGTGAAGTATTTAAAAGATGCGGTTAAGGAATTAAAAGGAGAAGAAATTTCTCCGCCACATGAAATCACGACCAAAATTGATTTGAAAGTGGACTCTTTTATTCCCGACTCATATATTGAAGATTCGCAAATCAGAATGGAAATTTATAAAAAAATTGCCGTCTTACAAAAAGAAGAAGATTACAGCGACCTTGTAGACGAACTCTTCGACAGATTCGGCGACATGCCTAAGTCCCTTTCAAATTTAATGGACATAGTACTTATTAAAAACATGGCGACGAAGGCGGGTATTTTGGAAATAATCGAAAGAGACGGAGAAATTTCTATTTATTTTGCAAAGGACAAGTTAAAACTTTCATTAATCAACGAGCTTAAAACGGTATACAAAGACGGTATAGGATTTAATTTAGGCATACGCCCAAGGCTTATTTTAAAAAATTATAAGTATCCATTGGAAGATTTAAAAAATATTATCGGATTCGTTTAACATATATTTCACAAATGTGTGTTAAAATGTAATCTGTTATAATAAAAAAAGAAAAAAATAGGAGGAATACCTTTGAACAAAATTACAAAGAGAATTATTATTACAACAATACTTACTCTTACCTTAGTTCTAAGTGCCTGTGGCGCAAAGAGAACTCCCAACGGTAAGGACGGAGTAGTAGCAAAAGTTAACGGAACGGATATTACACTTGATGACTTTTTAGTAGAGTACGCTGCACAAAGAAACATTATTGAACTTGCATCTATTAAACAAGGCCAAGACCCTGAAGATTTTTTCAACCAACAAGATCCTTCAACAGGCGTGCCTATGGGCATGAAGCTTAGAGAAGTAGTACTAAAGAATCTTGAACAAACAGAAATCATCAGACAAAAGCTTGAAGAAGACGGCTACACTGTAGACGAATCTGAAGTTCAAAAAGAAATTGACGGCTATATTGAAAGCTACGGCTCACAAGAAGCCTTCACTCAAGCGCTGGAACAACAAGGATACAGCGAAGCATTTTTGAGAAACTATGTTAAGAACAGAATTATGTTTAACGAGTTCTACGAAAGATTCAGCAAAAACTTTGAATCCACAGACGAAGATGCTAAGGCATACTATGACAAGAACTCGGAAAATTATACAGTATTTAATGCCGACCATATTTTGGTAGACACTGAAGACTTGGCAAAAGAAATTAAAAAAGAATTGGAAGACGGAGCAGACTTTGCAACACTTGCAAAAGAAAAATCCATTGACCCCAGTGCAAAAGAAAACGGCGGCGCATTAGGCGACTTCGGTCCCGGTGCAATGGTAGCTGAATTTGAAGAAGGCGTTAAGAAGACAAACGAAGGAGAAATCTCCGATCCGGTTAAGTCAGTTCACGGCTACCACATTATAAAAGTTAATAAAAAATCCGTGAAAGCTTTTGACGAAGTAAAGGAAGAAATAAAGACACAACTTTCACAAGAAAAATTTGACGATTGGGTTAACTCACTTGAAAAAGATGCAAAGATCGACGAGTATATCGACTTGAGACACGAAGTTGAAATACCTGAAGAATACAAGATAAAAGACACTCAAGGCGAAGCGCAAGGTGAAGATGTAGAAGTTTCTTCAAAAGACGACACTAAACCGGTAGAAGATGAAGTGACACCGGCAAATAAATAAAATGGAGGACCTTCCGAGAAATCGGAAGGTTTTTTTAAAATGATAAATATTATAGGCATGGGACCGGGGGACAAAAATTTACTTACGCTTCAAGCTGTAAATCTTATTACCTCAGGCAACAAAAATTATTTACGCACAAAGGAACACGGCGCAACTGAATACTTTATAGAACACAACATTCAATTTACATCCTTTGACTACCTATATGATGAGGAAGAGTCTTTTGATAAAGTCTATGAAAAAATAGTAAAGACCTTAACAGAAGAAGGACTTAGGTCGGAAATAAACTACTTAGTGCCGGGAGATCCTCTCATAGCGGAAAAAACTGTAGAGCTTTTAATAGCGTCCGGAGAAAAGATTAACATTGTATCGGGAATAAGTTTTATTGAACCGACACTTAGACTTGTGAAGCGGGATCCCTTGGAAGGCTTAAAGTTTTTAAACGGGGAAACTTTAAATTTTTACGACATAGACAGAGAGAGCGACACACTTATTACACAGGTTTATAATGAAAGGCTTTTGTCGGAAGTAAAATTAACTTTGGCAAGTGTGTTTAATGACGAATATGAAATATTTTTTGTAAAAGATGCAGGGACAAAGACTGAAATTGTAAAAAAATTAAAAGTTTTTGAGTTGGATAGAGAAATTGCAAACCATCAGGTTGCAATATATGCGCCTCGCTGCAGCGACATGAGCATAGGAAGATTTTTAAAAGAAAGTCGTGATAACATTAAAAATATTAGGGATGAAGATGAAATCCTAAAAGATTTAAAGGAAATTATTTCGGAAATAAATGCCGGATCTGAAGAAGGTTACTTTAATATTTACGACATTATATAATTTTTTTGGATAAAACAGGTTAAAACATTGAAAAATACAAAAAAATAGTGGAAATGTCGGAAAACTTAGGTTATAATTGGAATAGTTGAAAAAAGCCACCATTGGCTATACAACTAATACTTGTATAAAGACAGACCTCATGGTATATTACATTTGATTGGACAACAGAGGTTGTCTTATTAAGTCAACAAGGCAAATTAAGGAGGAAATATTTAATGAACAAATCAGAATTAGTTGCAAGCATTGCACAAAAAAGTAATTTAACAAAGAAAGATGCTGAAACAGCACTTAACAGTTTTATCGCTTCAGTAGAAGAAGCTCTTGCAGCAGGAGAAAAAGTTCAATTAGTTGGATTCGGAACTTTTGAAGTTAGAGAAAGAAAAGCAAGAGAAGGTAGAAACCCGAGAAATCCTAAGGAAGTTATTAAGATTCCGGCATCAAAAGCACCGGTATTCAGAGCAGGAAAAGCTCTTAAAGAAATTGTAAATAAATAACTTATATCCCGCCTGTGGCGGGATTTCTTTATTTAAAAATAGTATCGAAGGGTACTGTTTTTTTATTTAGGCCTTAATTAAACAAAGAAGGTAATATTTTTATCTTTATTAAAATCTTTTTAAACATCTGGT
>QWCK01005470.1_pt1 | contig 11529 bp, 8 predicted proteins | sample 1972571 | NCBI WGS metagenome assembly QWCK01 (sample SAMN09866710, study PRJNA288562) | Human gut metagenome isolate term2_stool, whole genome shotgun sequencing... | isolation source: gut | host: Homo sapiens | place: USA: California | reverse complement strand
GAAAAATTTTGTTGATGAAAATATACAATGAGAGATCTACACCTCTACACGGTCATCCTGAGCGAAGACGACTTTTGTCGTCGAAGTCGAAGGATCTCTCATTTGGTGGGGTTATATAAGGATGAATTAGTTGCAAAGACTAGGTTAAATACAGCTTATACCCGTTCGACTCACTTCGTTCGCTCAGGGTGACGACCACATATTGATATCGTTTTAGGGAAGAATCCCAAGGCATACAGTCATCCTGAGCAAAGACGGTGAAACCGTCGAAGTCGGCAGTCGAGTTCTGCAAATCAGCCTTCAAAATGCTCGTTTTCACTTAGAAAATTATTGGAATACTCTCCCAACTGCAGTCACCCTGAGCGTAAGAGCCGCAAGGCTCTGAAGTCGAATGGGTCTAACCTCAGAGAGTCAAGTTAATGCAAATGAAATAATTTTATATAATTATCTCACATGCTATACGTAGAGCATTTAATTTTTTACCAATTTAAATCAGAAAAATTTTACAAAAATTTAAGAGAATCAATCTCAAATTTAATACTTTTGTAAACTATTAAAAGAAAAGCTATGATATACTAAAAAAAGAGGTGGTAAAATGAAGCTTATAGAGATTCGCGACCTAAAGAAAATCTATAAAATGGGCACAGAAAAAGTAGTAGCCCTTGGAGGAATAAATCTGGATATATATGAAGGAGAGATCCTCTGCCTACTAGGTACATCTGGCTCAGGAAAATCCACACTTTTAAATATGGTTGCAGGACTTGATAAACCTACCTCGGGATCGATAACCATAGGCGGGGTACATATCGAGAAATTAAACGAAAATCAAGTGACTAAATTTAGAAGATTAAATGTCGGATTTATATTCCAATCCTATAATCTAATAAAGAATCTTTCGGCAATGGACAATGTGAGCTTGGGGCTAATATTTAAAGGAGTGCCGAAGAAAAAACGAGATGAACTGGCAAAGGACATACTTGAAAAAGTAGGACTAGGTGACAGACTCCACCACAAACCGAATGAGATGAGTGGAGGACAGCAACAGAGAGTTTCAATAGCCAGAGCATTCGTAGATGCACCGAGGATTATCTTTGCAGATGAGCCGACGGGAAACCTTGATACCAACACATCATTTGAAGTAATGAACCTCATGTGTGAAATGGCAAGGAAGAACAATCAGACACTGATAATAGTAACCCACGACGTAGAGACATCCATCTACGCAGATAGAATCGTGGACATGAGAGACGGAATGATAACAAGCATAGAAGACAATGACGCAAAGATACCTAGAAAGGAGATAGTATGAAAAAAATAACTTCTATATTACTGGCATTTATAATGCTAATTACAATTAATACTTATGCAGCAGGAAAAGAAGATTATGGAAAGATAATTGTTTCTGTAAATCAGACGATAAACATGGCAGCCAATGGTTCTCAACAAGTTCCAGTGACTATCAATGTTAATAACATGAAAGGCAGAGAAGTAACAAATCTTACTTTGAAAGCATCAATAAAAGATCCAAACAAAGTGTACATAGCAGGAGATGGCTATCTATATAATGGACAAAACAAAGTTTTCAACGTTCAATTGAATAATGATTTGACTGACCAAACATTTACTGGATATTTCGATATGGTTACAGAAAGTGATTTTGCAGGTGGAACTATTCCGGTTACCCTAGATTTGCAATACGATATAGGTGGAGAAAGAGTAACACAACAAGAAACTATTTATGTAAGAATAAACGGTAGATCTAACCCAGCAATAGAAATTAAAAAAGTCGACACCTTCTGGATCAACGAACAAGAAGCAGGAAGGGAATTCCAAGTTCCATTCCAAGTTACAAATACAGGGGACGCACCTGCAAACAATATTAAACTATCTCTTGGCGGCCTTGAGTCACAAAAGATTACCCTTGCAAGTGGACTTTCTACTGCAGATATAACAACCTTAAACCCAGGTGAAACTCAGTACATCACATTCAATTTAAAGTCTGATAAATCTACAGTTCCCGGAACATATATGCTAGACCTTGAATATACATTTTCAGGATATGGACAAGAAGATAAAACAGCTGATCAAGCTCCAAAGACTGGTAAATATCAATTTTCATTTAATATTACTAAGTCACAACAAGAGCCTTCAGCACTAGAATTTAAAAATATCAAATTCCCAACAGGAATTCTTTATAGAAATTCAAAAGCTACAATCTCCTTTGACCTAGAAAACACAGGAAATATTACTGCCAAGAATTTAAAGGTACAAGCAAATAGCCAAGATCAAAACGGACTAGCTTCAAGAACAGTTTCAATCATCCAACTAAAAGAGTTGGCGCCGGGAGAAAAGAAGAATTTTTCATACGACTTCATGGTTACACCTTCTGCAGAAACCAAGAACTATCCAGTTGAGTTAAAGGTTGAATACACAGACGACTCAAAGGCAGAAGCACAAACTGCAACTCAAATCGTCGGAGTATTTGTAAAGGCTCCAGTTGAAAAGAACGACGGCAAACCTGTAAATGAATCTACACCTAAACTTATAATCGAAGATTATTACTTAGAACCACAAACTATAGAAGCGGGCAAGCCATTTAAACTATATTTAAAATTCTTCAACACCAATGCGAAAAAGGCTGTTAAGAATATCAAGATCTTCCTTACTTCAGATACACAAGAATCTGTAGGTTCAGGAGAAAATGGTCAACCTGGAGGAGCGATGCCAACAGCGTCAGTATTTACGCCTGTAGACTCTTCAAATACATTCTACATTGCAAATATCGCACCGGGAGCTAGGGTTGAAAAGGAAATTTCATTTACCACAGTTCCTGATACTGCTGCCAAGACATATACAGTAGTTGCAAATTTTGAATACGAAGATTCAAAGGCGAATAAGTACACAGACACTGCTCAAATCGGAGTGCCTGTAGTTCAACAAGCGAAACTTGAAGTGGGAGATGTGCTTCCACAAGGCGAATTTATGGTGGGAGGGGAAACTCCACTTTCAATAGATTATTACAACACTGGTAAGGCAAATCTTTCAAACGTCATGATCAGAATCAAAGGCGAAGGATTGAAATTCGATACACCATCATACTACAAAGGAGCTTTTGCACCGGGCTCTCAAGACACCTTTATGGTAAATGTAACTCCTGACACTCCAGGGGATAAAAAGGTTGAACTCGTATGGACTTTTGAAGATTCCATGGGAGTTACACAAGAGATAAAGAAAGAATATGAATTCACCGTAGAAGACATTCCTCAAATGGATGAAAACGACATGAACAACCAAGACATGAAAGGTGGAGGAGGCTCCAAACTACTTTTCAAGATACTTGGTGGAGTTGCAGTTGCAGCAGCGGCAATAGGTGGAGCATTCTTTATCCACAAGAAAAAGAAAAAAGAAGATGAGGATCTTACAATCTAATGAAGTTTAACGATTTATTCAAAATGGCGGCGGGAAACTTGGCTTCTAGGAAGCTAAGGACATTCCTAACCGTTCTAGGTGTAATAATCGGTGCAACGGCAATAATTATAATTATTTCAATCGGTCGTGGTTTCAAATTTATGAACTCCAAATTCTATGAAGATATGGGGGACATGAGGGTCTTGGAGCTAAATAGTCAATTCATGAGATTTGATCCAGATATGGACAAGCCGGGATACCAAAAGCCAAAGAAGAAACCGATGAACAACCAAACCATAAAAGAAGTTTCTGAAATAGAGCATATAAAGGCAGTAATTCCTATGTATGAAGCTACTGTCAGTCTAAAAATGGGAAGAGAAGAAGCTAGCTATGTGGATATAGTTGGGATGCCACCTCAATATATGGAAGACTATGGAATTGAGCTTGCAAACGGAAAATATATTGCACCAGGAGAAAAAAATCCTGTAGTAGTAATAGGAAGCTCGGTTAAGTATCAATTTTATGACAAAAGTCGTCCTAACTATTTTACAGAAAAGAAATCTTTAATGAATAGAAAGATCTACATCACAAAATTTGAACCAAAATCAAGCGATGAAGATGGAATGTCATACATGGGAACGATGGAGATGGATGGAAATCAAAACAATCAAAGCGACGGCAAACAGGTCCAGCTTAGAATTTCTGGAGAAATGACAGAAGGAAACGACTACCAAAAACAAAATTGTCTCTTTATGAGCGTCGAAACTTATAAAGCCTTGGCAAGTCAGTTCAAAGTTAAATTAAAATCAAAAAACTACAACAATATAAAAGTAGTAGTTGACGATATAAAAAATGTAGACGCAGTAACAAAAGCGCTTAAAGATAAGGGATTTCGTCCTTACAATATGACGAAAGAATTCCTAGATAATGCCAACAAACAGATAGGAATCGTGCAGGCAGTCTTTGGCGGCATTGGAGCAATTTCATTTATAATTGCAGCTATAGGTATTGCAAATACCATGATCATGTCCATCTACGAAAGGACCAAAGAAATAGGAATCATGAAGGTAATAGGAGCATCGATAAAAGATATTCAAAACCTATTCCTTTTGGAGTCGAGCCTTATAGGACTTATTGGAGGAGTCATCGCAGTTGTAAATTCTCTAATTATCTCTGTACTTGCGAATAAAGTTTTCTATGGATACTTTATGGGACAGATGGGCGGAGAGGCAATAAACTTCGAGCCTAAGATTTCAATAGTTTCAGTTGGACTTATCCTAACTGCTCTAGGATTTTCAACGCTAATTGGACTTCTTTCAGGATACCTACCTGCGAGACGTGCAATGAAACTATCAGCACTTGATGCAATAAGAACTGAATAAAATAAAAAAAGCAGCGAAGAGATTTTTTAAATTTCTCTAATCGTTGCTTTTTATTTTGTAAATTTAGTTTTTAGTCGATGTTTATGGCATCGTCAATCTCTATATTAGCATTTGTGGTTGAGAGGATAAAATCAATAGCATCTCCACCTTCTTCGAAGTGAGTTGTGGATGCAATGATATGTTTGTTGTTGGAATAGCCGTTCTTTTGCGTATTGAATTTCATTTCAATAGGAATATTTAAGTTGATTCTTCCAGCTGTTGTGGAAAGATCGAAGTTGGCCTTGCGTTTAAGACTTCCAAGTTCGATAGAAAGATCTCCGTTTGTGCTAACGAGTTTAGTTTGTTTAAGTCTTTCTGTAATTAGATTTTCTAAAAGGATAGAGCCGTTAGATGTAGAGAGTTTCAAATCGATAAAGTCCAAACCTTCACCAATTATCTTGCCATTTGATGTAGCACCTTTTAATTCATCAAAAGTAATATTCTCTATGGAAATCTTGCCGTTTGATGATTTTATATGTGCCACTGAACCGGTTGTGTCTTCGATAGTAATCGGTCCGTTGGCAGTGGTTAGAGATAGTTCTTTTATTTTTGAATCTTCCAGGCTTATCTTTCCGTTTGTGGTGGATAGATCAAGCTTTAAGGATGAAATATTTTCCGCAGCAATAGATGCGTTGGTGGTTTCAACTAAAATATTTGAAAATTCTTTTTTTGGAACCTTGACAAGCACTTCGAGATAAAACTGTACCTTGTCACTTGGTTTTTTTGATTTGAAAGTAATTTTGTCGCCTTCATTTTCAAAAGTGAAGAAGCTACTGTCGTCGAAATTTTCCATATTTTTGTAATAAACTTTAACATTTATATTTAGTTCATCTTCATCTGTCTCTTCTAACTTAACGGATCCATTTTTATTATAGATAAAAAGTTCTGGACTCTCCATTTTAGAAACATCTACCTTAAAAAGTTTTTGGAAAAGGTCAAATTTGCCTTTGATTTGGAAGGTAAAATCCCTGTCAAAAAGAGTGGAGAATGTACCTTTTATAAAATCATTGACATTTTTTTCTATATCTTGAAGTCCTTCCTTCGCTTTGTCCACGTCGAAGGAGATGACATTTTTATTCTTCTTTACTGGATCTTCATAGCTTAAAGCATTTAAAAGTTCTTTTGCTTCTTCAACGGTAATCTTTCCCTTTTGTAGCATTTCTAGTATTTGATCTTGCTCTTTCAAGTTAATCCCTCCTTTGTTTAAGTAGGTTCACAGCTTCTTCAGAAGTGATTTCGCCTCTGTCTAGTTTATCTAAAACTTCTGAACGACTAAGGGAAATCTCTTTATCTTCTGGATAGCCGAGAGCCACCACGATTTCCTCTAATTTATTGCGCACAGTTGGGTAGGATATCCCCATCATTCGTTCCATTTCTTTGATACTGCCACGACTTACAAGGAAAAGTTCAACCATTTTAAGTTGTTCTTCTGAAAGCTGATTAAACTTAGTTAAATAAAAATCTCCTTCTATGGAAATATGGCAGTGTTTACATTCGATTCTTGTAGCAACGGTTGGCTTGCCGCAGAAAGGGCAAGTACCTGGAATTTGATTTGCCATAAGATCCTCCTTTCATCTTTAATTTAATTGTACTACTAAAATTAAAAAAATCAACATAAAAATTAATAAAATTAATTATAAAATTAAAAATATTAATTAAATTTAAATTACACTTATAAATATTAAAGAGTGATAAGAATTAAGAATGAAATTAAAAAATAAAATTATACAAAAAATAAAAAAAGGCAGCCGAAGCTGCCGAAAAAGAGATTATTTTCTAACGATTGTGTGGTCCTTTTTATTTACTTTTTCTTGATCCCAATCTGGATGGTATTCCCTCCAAATTTCTTCAGCCATTGGGCGCCATTCTTCAGAGTATGCGTCACACTTTGCACAGAGTTCTTCTGCACTTTCGCTTGCGATTAAGTCTGTTGAGTGAGCCTGTGATGTTTCTACCATGTGGCGTAGAAATTCTGGGTTTTCAAGCATTGGGCAAGGTCTGAAGTGGTTTTCGTTGAATGGTTGATTTTGTTGATATTGACGGAATAGCGGTTGAGCTAGTGCGTCTTTGATGCTGGTGTCTCTTATATTTGCAGATGAATAGTGGATGAATACGCAAGGTTCCACGTCACCATTTGCATTTATGTGAAGATAGTTTTTACCACCGGCGATACAACCATTTATAAATTCGCCGTCGTTTTGGAAATCGATAGGGAATAGTTGGAATCCATCAGGATCTTTTCTTATTTCACGAATACGGTGAATCATATATTTTCTTTGGTCTGGTTTAAGCATCAAGTCCACAGCTGCATCTTTTCCCACTGGCATGTAGTGGAAGAACCATGCTAGACGAGCGCCTTTATCTTGAACGAATTGTAAAAATTCATCAGAAGTTACTGTCTTATAATTCTTTGAGGTATAGCAAACTGCGATTCCGAAGAGTAGACCTTCTTCACGCATAAGTTCCATAGCCTTAACTACTTTGTCAAAGACTCCTTCGCCACGTCTAAAGTCGTTGGCTTCTTCGAATCCTTCTAGTGAAACTGCAAATGATAGATTGCCTACACGCTTAACTTCTTCGCAAAATTCTTTGTCAATTAGAGTTCCGTTTGTAAATGCATGGAAACCACAGTCATTGTGTTTTTCACAAAGGCGAATCAAGTCATCCTTACGCACCAATGGTTCTCCACCTGTTAGTAGATAGAAATAGCAGCCAAGTTCTTTACCTTGGGTTACAATATCATCCATCTCTTCAAAGGTTAGATTTAGTTTGTGACCATATTCTGCAGCCCAACATCCGGTACATTTTAAATTACAAGCACTGGTTGGGTCAAATAAAATTGTCCATGGCACATTGGTGCCCAAGCGTTTACGAATCTTTCTTTGAACTAGAGATCCATATAGTCCAGCTTGATATCCTGCATTAAGTGCAGTTTGTTTTAAAATATTTTTGTCTGTGTGTTCATAGACATCAAATGCCATCTTGACCCATTTGTGGTCCATATTTTCTACATTTTTCTTAGCATCTTCAAACTTTTTATCGTCGAAGACATTCATCTTTTGTCCATAATCCAAAAGCTTTAACATAGCCTTTTGAGGATCTTCTTCAAAACTATTAAGCGAGCTGTCTATTATTTTCTCTGCAGTCTTACGACCGATTGTATTGGTTAAACCTGCCATTATAATTCCTCCTATGTATTAAAAATATTATTTGAAACAAAGTTGAACAATGTTCATTACTTTTCTGCTTAATTTATACCCGATATATAAGTAACTAAACATTCTATAATTATTAAATTTTAAAAATGATAAAAAAATAGAGAAAAATAGGCTAAATGAAAAGAATAAAGACAAAAAAATAGCGGACTAGCCGCTATTTCAATTTCTCTATTTATTTTCTCTGCTATTGAAGCTTTCCTTTTGAAAATCCGTTTAAAGTATTTTCTCCAGATGAAATTTTAAATTTAATATTATTTAGTACAATAGATCGTGCTCTATCGTAAGAAGCTCGTTTGTTTTCCTCGTATTGAACATCTCTTGCTTCATCAGTCAACAAGAACATTTTGCCATTTTTAGCTACTGTGTAAGCATCTTCGTTAGTCGCAACATCTTGGACGACCCATCTTAAACTTCCGCCGTAACTATAATTTTCTACGTCATAGAATTCAATTACATCTTCGGAGAATGAAAGTTGAAGCTTCATAAGATCTTTTTCGTTTATAGTAGCAGTTACTTTTGGATTTCCAAATGTGTAGATGAAGTTACCTCCGTCAAATGTTGCAGTTGTGCCTGCCATTTCCTTAACTTTGTTTCCTGATGGAACTAGTATAATCCTGTCAAGAAGTCTGTAAGATCTTTTCATTTCATCAGCAAGAGGTCCTGAAGGTTCCATAAAATCTTGTGATTTTACTCTAACAACGCGGCCATTTTCTCCGTCAAGTATAGTTTTAGGAGTTATGTCATATACATCTTTTTCTTTTGTAAAGTAGTAAGAACCTAAGAATCCGGAATTATCATATCCGTACTTCTTTTTGCCTTCAACATTTACATACTTAGAGTAAACAGATACACCTTGCTCATATTCAGCAGGTTTTATTTCTAGCTTTGCATCTACATCCTTAGGTACAAGTAGTTTAAATCCGTACTTAGGATAGTCCTTAACAACATAATTTGAACTTACCTTAGGTGCCTTCTTTGGAAATTCTGCAGGCTTATTTCCGATGTAAACAGATCTTGAAGGTTCATCCCAACCAACTTCTTTTCCAAACGCTTCAGAAATAAATCTAAGTGGCACGAAAGTATAGTTGTTTCTTAAAAATGTCTTCACATCCATCTCACTTGCTTCGCCATTCTTAGAAAAGTCTTTTGAATTTACCTTTAACTCAACCACATCAGTGTCATTTGAAATCTTGATATCTTTGGTTTCGTCGAAATATTCAACCTTGTAGCCAAGATTTTCAGAGATAAATCTAAGTGGTACAAAAGTTCTAGATTCTTTTATGATGACATCTCCATCTTGAAGTTTGCCATCGATAAATAGATTGACATCTGATTTTGCCATAACACCTACAAAGAGTAGGTTTAAAAACAAAATGCTAACGAGTAATTTTTTCTTCATAATAACCTCCTATTTTATTTTATTATAGCATAGTAACACGAAAAAACCTCTAGTTTTATAATTATATAATTCCACCTAACTGTATTTATATAAATAGACTCTTAAATTACTTTTCTATTATTAGCTCTTGTTTAACAAATGATGTAATTAGGTAAATATTAAGTAAGAGGTGGATTATGAAAAATTTTAAAAAGATAATATATTTTCTAGTTTTAGCCATGTTTATTTCTATTCCTTCTGGTGCATTTGCTTCTGGGGAAAGGATCGAGCTTAAGTTTATAGAAAATAGTAAATTACAAGAAAAAGAGAGAGCGAATCCTAGATACTTAGTTGAACTTGCTAAGAATGAAATGGTCGGCAGAAGTTCTTCTAAGTATGTAGATGGATTTTATTTTACTGTGGAAAGAGGAGAAGTCTATGCAAATATTCCTAAGAGATCAAAAAATTTCAAATCTAGGGTTAGCATTTCCTCTTATATAGATGGTTACTCTCGCGATCTAAACACTTTAAACACAGAAGATAAGGATCAAAAGATATTCCTTGGATATGCATACCTAGGTGGAGAATACAAGATGAGCATAGAGTCTGTTTCATTTGATGGAACTACTCTATCTACAGACAGCATAACCTACAATGTCGGAAAAGACACAAAGAGTACGTCAGACTTCTATCAAACTAGGGACGACGATATCGTAAGAAGACTTGCATCTCAGGTGAGATTTAAAAAGACTGAAAGTGGCTACGAAATCACAACTCCTAATCTGCCAAAAGGATATAGTGGCGAGCTTCAAGTAGAAGTTTCAAAATCAAAATCAACCGGTAGAATGAATTTAAAATTCGACACAGAAAAGACCGTTTACTTCACAGAAAAAGATTTGGATTTAGTAGAAGCTTCTGCTCTTATTAAGATTAAAAATGGAAATAGAACTGTAGCGACAGATTTTGCCTACGTATCAGATTATGTACAGATCCAAGAAAATAAAGGATTTAATCTCTTGAACGAAGCGTCAAACTCTCTTGCAGAATTGAGATTTTATATGCATGAAGGTAGAAAATTCGTAACCATTCCTGCTAAGACAGAAAATCTTGATGCGACTTTTAAAATCTACACTCCTTATGAAAGGGATACAAAGGTAATCCAAGCAGGAGATAAAAAGATAGAATTTCCACTAGATGGAGCCGACAACTGTTACCTAGTTGCAACTTATAAGACCTACGACACATTGGTTTTGGAAAAGGGAATTCAAGGCTTTGGAAATAATCCGTTCCACTACACAAATTTTCCAAGAACAAATCTAAAGATGGAAGATTTTTCTGCTGAGAGAAAGGATACCACTTTCAAGACAGAAAATATTGTAGATGAAAAGAAAAATGTAAATCTTACAGATATTAAAGGACACTGGGCAGAAAAAAACATTGAAAGATTCGTAAAAGAACAGATAATAATGGGCTATCCAGATGGAACTTTTAAGCCAGAAAAAACTCTAACCTATAGAGAAGCCTTATCAATGATCAAGAGATTAGGTGACAAGAGCATAGTAAATCTATCAGTAGCTAAGAACAACAGTCCAAAATTCACAAAGGGAACTTGGGGAGATGATGATGTGAGATTCGTACTATCCAGACTTCCTGTAAATATTTTGGAAAATGTAGATTTGGAAACTGAAGCAAGAAGGGATGAAATTTCCTATGTAATGGCTCATTTCTTCAACTACAGAACTGGAAGAGAAACTGTAAATAAGTTTACGGACAATAATAATATAAACTATTTAAACGAAGTTGAACTTTTGGTTTCAAATGGAACTATAAATGGATATCCAGACGGAAGTTTCAAACCACAAAATAGACTTAAGAGATGTGAGTTTGTAACTATGATTTCAAATATTCCAAACTTTACAAAATAATATATAAATTATAAACAAAGGGGAAACCCTTTGTTTTTTTGTGACTTTAGTCAGTTGAACACGCAACGCGTGCGAAATAAAAAACTACCCGCTATGCGGGTAGGCAACAATAGGTTATACCAAAAATCACCTTCGTATTATAATAGAGTTGTTCAGACCTAAAATAATAAGAGGTGATT
>QWCK01005465.1_pt1 | contig 11535 bp, 9 predicted proteins | sample 1972571 | NCBI WGS metagenome assembly QWCK01 (sample SAMN09866710, study PRJNA288562) | Human gut metagenome isolate term2_stool, whole genome shotgun sequencing... | isolation source: gut | host: Homo sapiens | place: USA: California | reverse complement strand
ATTGTCAGAGGGAAAATGCCGGACATGGAGGTATAGATTCCCCTCAGGGCAAAACCGGTGCTGGCATAGGCAAACCCCGGCTGCCTCCCGAAAAAGGCAAGGACGGCGGTCATAAGGACGAGAAGCCCCAGACATATCAGGAAAGTGATCTGCAGCCCCCGGTTATTGCACTGCCGGTACCATTCGCTTTTCATATAATTAAGCATTCGCTTCCCCTCCCATCAGATTCATATAATAATCTTCCAGTTCCATAGTCTGTGCGCTGATGGAATGCAGGCTGATCCCATGCTGGACAGCCGCCCGGCTGATCGCTTCCTTTTTTTCAGGAGGCGCACTGACGGAAAAATGGCCGTCCGGATAGAGCTTATATTCCGTAATGCCCAGCTCTTTTTCCAGGATCACGCTCATCTGTACAGGATCCCCTACTTCCAGCAGAATACAGGTGCCGCATTTATCCTTCAGATCCTTTGCCGTTATCTGTTCCAGCAGCTTCCCGCGGGAAAGAAAACCGTATTCCGTCGCCACATTTTCCAGCTCCGCCAGGATATGGCTGGAAATCAGCAAGGTGATGCCGTTTTCCCGGTTCAGCTGCAGAAGGGTATTGCGGATTTCCAGGATTCCTTCCGGATCCAGCCCGTTGATGGGTTCATCCAGAATCAGGAATTCCGGGGAAGGCAGAAGGGCGAGGGCGAGGCCGAGACGCTGCTTCATACCCATGGAAAAGTTCCGGTATTTCTTTTTCCCGGTATGTCCCAGCCCCACAATATCCAGGAGCCGGTCAATGGAATCCTTTTCCGGAATCCCGTATTGGAGACGGTAATACTCCAGATTCTGCACGGCGGAAAGCTCTCCGTAAAACCCCGGTTCCTCAATCAGGGTTCCGATCCGGTGACGCACCCGCTGTTCCTTTCCTTCGGGTATTTTCCCGAAAAGCCGTATTTCACCCCGATCCATGCGGCTCTGCCCGGACACCAGACGCATCAGTGTGGATTTACCGGCGCCGTTGTTCCCTACCAGCCCATAGATGGCGCCCTTCGGGATATCCATCGTAATATTCTGCAGTACCGGAACGTTTCGATAACGTTTTTCCACCTGCTTCATTGTCAGTACCATATCATTCATGAGAAGTACTCCTTTCTTGTTCTTCCCTAAGGATAGCCAAAACTTTCTAAGCAGTCCTATGGAAAGGATAAAGAAAGTTTAAAGAAAATGCATTACCCGTTTATCTTATAGCCGATACCCCACACGGTTTTTATATATTCATCGGAGGTTATGGCGGCCAGCTTTTTGCGGATATTGCTGATATGCACGCTCACGGCATTATCCTCCCCGTAAAAGCCGTTATCCCAGACCGCCTGGTACAGTCCTTCCCTGGAAAACCCCTTCTGCGGATGGGACATCATCAGCTGGAGAAGGAGGAATTCATGGGCGGTAAGGGAAATCTCCCTGCCCCTGAGCAGTACCTTGCGGCTTTCCGGGTATAATTCCAGTTCCCGGCAGACCAGCTTTTCCGGGGGGATGCCGTCTGTTTTAGGGCCGGAATAGGTTCCCGCCCTGCGCAGCTGGGCCTGGATCCTCGCCAGTAGCTCTTGTTTTTCAAAAGGCTTGGTCATGTAATCATCGGCCCCGGCACCCAGTACATGGACCTTATCCGACAGGCCGGCTTTGGCGGTAAGGGCGATGACGGGCATATGCCGGGTTTTCCTGATTTCGGCAAGCAGCTCTTCGCCGGAGAGTCCGGGAAGCATCAGATCCAGCAGGACGAGGTCATAGGAATTCAGCTGAAGCAGCAGCCTGCCTTCTGTGCCGGAAAAAGCGGTTTCCGTTTCATAGCCCTCCCGTTCCAATATTTTCTTTACCAGATGGTTGATATCCGCATCATCCTCGATGATTAGTATTTTGCTGTTCATATAAGACTCCTCTTACAGGGGGCAGGGGTTAAAGGCTGTCATGGCCGGCAAGCGCGGCCTGGGCTTTCGGGCTGGTGCCGAACTCCTTCCGGTGCATGCGGTAGAAGTGGGCATAATTGTTAAAGCCGGCATTGCTGCTTGCTTCCAGCAGGGACTGCCCGCTCTTGTACAGCTCATGGGCCAGCAGAAGCCGTTTGTGGTTGATATACTGGTTTATGGTATAACCGGTAATGGTTTTAAATATCCGGCACAGATGGTATTTATTGATATAGAAGGTCTGGGACAGGTGATCCAGGGTAAGCTCCTGTGTCAGATGGCTGTTAATATAGATCAGAAGGTTCTGTATCCTCTCATCCGGTACCCGGGGCAGGGTCAGCGGCTCCTGTATGTGATTGAGAAGATACAGAAACTCGGTCAGCACACATTTGGCAATGCCTTCCGCGCCGTCCTGGAGATAACGGTTGGTTTTCATGAGAAGATGGTACATCTCCTCATTGACGATGCTGGCCGGGATCTGGCAGCCCATCCCCAGCGTGCGCTCCGTGAAAAAGCGTTCCAGCTCCGGGCAGCCGTTCTTATGAAAGAAGTCCAGGCTGATAAAAATAACAATCCGTTCGTATTTATCGGAAGTCAGAAACACATTATGATGCATTTCATAGGGCCTGGCGATAAAAATATCATGGGGGTGGGCCTGGTAAATATTCCCTTCGATATGAAATTCGGCATTCCCGGAAAGAAACAGATATATTTCGTACAGGTTATCGTGGTTATGGAGCCGGAATTCAGAATCATTTCTGGGCGTGTTGTCAACCGTATATACAAAATCGTAGCCCGGTCCGGAATGTAACTGATAATAAGCCGTTATTACTTTATCTACCATGTCTGCCTCCCGGGCCGCGCCCTTTTGTCCGGTATGCCGCAAGTGTATGTCCGGCCGGAAAACGGACCGGCCGGGCGGAGCATTTTTATTCCTGTCAGTAGCTTACCAGATCAGAGGAAAGGAAGTCAAGATATACAAGCTTTTTGCCAATAAAGTTACAGATAACTCAATATTCTTGAGATATGATAGAGGGGAAAGCGGGAGGAAAAGGTAAACGTTCAGATTTGTCTGAACGCTTACCGGAAAAGAAAGGAGACGCGTATGGATTTTAAGATAACGCGCGGACAGCGATACAGGGTACGTGTCAGTGAAAAAGAAACGGAAGCGGTAAAAATCGCGGTTTTCAACCTGGAGACGGATCTGGCAAAGGTTCTGGGCGGGACGCCTGCCCCGGAGGGAGAGGCATTCGTTCCGGAGATCCTGGCGGGAACGCTGGGATGTTCGGAAGAAATCGGGGCATATATTGACAGCAGCCGGCTTCAGGATGAGGATGGGAACCTGCGTAAGGAGGCTTATATACAATGCGTCCGCGGCGGCAGGCTGGTGATCGCGGGGACGGACCGGCGGGGGACCATATACGGCATCTATACGTTTTGTGAAGCCATTGGCGTATCTCCCTGGTATTTCTGGGCGGATGTGCCGGTGAAGCAAAAGGAGGAAATCCGTCTGCCGGAGGGGTATGATAAAACGGATTACCCATCGGTGGAATACCGGGGGATTTTTATAAATGACGAGGAGGAGCTGGAGGACTGGGTAAAAAAGCATATGGGAGAGCCTACCATCGGCGTGAAAACCTATGAAAAGGTGTTTGAACTTCTCCTGCGCCTGAAGGGGAATTACATCTGGCCCGCCATGCATGTCAATTCCTTTAACCAGAAGCGGGAAAACGGTGCGCTTGCCGATCGGATGGGAATCGTGGTGGGAACGTCCCACTGCGACATGCTCATGCGTTCCAACAACAGGGAATGGTATCCCTGGATCGCGTCAAAGGGCTGGAAGGATGCGGTTTATGATTATTCCATCCCGGGAAGAAACCGGGAAATCCTGCAGGAATACTGGCGGGAAAGTGTGGAACAGAACCGGGAATTTGAGGTTTGTTATACGCTGGGGATGCGGGGGATCCATGATTCCGGCTTTGAGACGAAGACGCTGGAAGGAAAGACGGAGGAAGAGAAAAGAAAGGCAAAAACGCAGCTTCTGGAAACCATTATCCGGGATCAGCGCGGCATTCTCTCCCAAACCCTGGGCCGTGATACCATGATGACCTTTATTCCCTATAAAGAGGTGCTGGAGCTGTATGACAACGGTCTGGAAATCCCGGAGGACATGACTTTGGTATGGGCAAATGATAACTACGGCTATATCCGCCGCTATCCTTCGGAAAAGGAACAGCACCGCAGCGGCGGAAACGGGATTTATTATCATAATTCCTACTGGGCGTCTCCGGGTATGTCCTATGTGTTCCTCTGCTCCATTCCCCTTGCCCATACGCGCAACGAGCTGAAGAAGGCTTATGCGGAAGGGATCCGAAAGCTGTGGGTCCTGAACAGCGGGGCCATGAAGCCGCTGGAACAGGAAATAGAATTTTTCCTGCGTCTGGCCTGGGAGATCGGCAGGGAGGACGCGCTCACGGAGGATGTGGATACCTATGCGGCCGACTGGATCGACCGCAATTTCAGCGGCGGGCATGGTAGGGAAACGGCTGCCCTGCTCAATGATTTTTCCCAGCTGACCAATGTGATAAAACTGGAAAATATGGATTACGATGCCTTTTCCCAGATCGCTTACGGCGACGAAGCCGCAGTTCGGATCCATAAATATGAAGAGCTGTTCCGAAAAGGAAATGCCATATACGGCCAGCTTCCGGAAGCGGAAAAGGATGCGTTTTTCCAGCTGGTGCTGATGCGGATCCATGCCGCCTATTTTACCAATTGCCAGTTTTATTATGGGGATCGGAGCACCCTGTGTGTAAAACAGGGGAAAATGCAGGCGGCCCGTTTATACACCCGCAAATCCATGGAATATGACGATGCCAGGAGAAAAATGCTGCACTATTATAACAAAACCATGTCCGGCGGAAAATGGGACGGCATCCTGAATCCGGAAGGTTTCCCGCCGCCCAGGGCCGCCATGATGCCGGTATGTACGCCCCCGCTGGAAATAGGGGAGCGCAGGATGCTGATCACCGTGTGGAACGGGGAGGATTCCCTTTCCTTTGTAAAACGCGGTGAAAAATGGATCGAAATCGGGAATGCAGGACACGGAGAACTGGAATTTTCCATTTATGCGCCGGAGTGGCTGTCTGTTTCGGAGACGAGCGGCCGGGTCGGCTCCGAAAAAAGGATCCTGCTGTCTCCGAAGTGCTTTGACAGGGACAGACAGGGGGAAATGGTGGTAATTGACAGGACGGAAGGGGAAGAAGTGCGGATTCCCGTTTGTATCCGCATCTTTCCTTCGGACTGCCCGAATACGGAGGACGGCGGCATAATTTCCGTGGAAGCGGATACTGCCGTGTCACCCGGCTTCCGTGTGATACGCCGTCTGGGACGGTGCCGGGGAAATCTGGTGGAGGCGGCAGCTGACAGGCAGCAAAGAGAAGGAGGCAGGCCGGATGCTGCCGAGGCGCTCACCTATCCTTTTTACCTGACTCAGGATACGCCGGCAGAAGGCGCCCTGCTGGAAATCCACCGTTTTCCTTCCCTGAATGCCACGGGAAGGATACGGATCGGGATATCGGTGGACGATGGCCCGGTGGCTATTGTGGAATCCTTCTCCAACGATGAATGGAGGGGAAACTGGAAGCAGAATGTACTCAATAACGTGGATCGGCTGTACCGGAAGCTTCCGGAGATGAAGAAAGGTCTGCATCACCTGTCCTTTTATCCGGTGGACCGCTATTTTGCCTTTACCAGATTTGTGATATATCAGGGAGAAAGGAAGGAGAACAGCCTGGGCCTGCCCGGCGGGGATCAGAGGCTTCCGGAGCTGTGGGATCTGACGGCCTGGGAAAACCAGTTCTACGGGGACATTTCCCTGAAGCCGAGACCGGTGGAATATGCGCCGGTAATAAGCAGGGAGGACAGCCTTGCTGTCACTTCTCTTATAAAATATCCGGAAGCCTATGCGGCACCGATAAGCCCGGAATGGTATCTGAAGGCCGGAAAAAAGGGACCGGAGGAAGTGTCCGGCACGATACGTATCGATGCCGCCATGGCGCTTTCCGGTTCCTCCCGGGCCTGGACGGAAGGTTTTGGCTGGGAATACTGCAGCAGTGAATCCTTTGGACGCAGCGGGCTGGCAATGTATATCAGAGATCGGAGCCTGCGCTGGGAAACGGCGGAGGAGGCCCCTTCCCTGAATTACCGGTTCCGGTGCGGCGGCGGTATGTACCGCATCTGGATGCTCGCCAAGTTTAATAGGAAAGAGGAAGCTTTTTTTGCCATGGGATTCGACGGCAGGATGCTTCCCGAAGAGGAACTGTATAGCAAAGGAAACCTGTTCCGCTATGAAGCGGAGCAGATCTACCGGTGGGTGCCCGCCGCCCGGATTACGGCGGCGCCGGGAGAGCATATCCTTCAGGTGTGTCCATTGGCGTCAGGCCTGAGAATTGACAGACTGTATCTGACAAAAGGAGAGGAGCTTCCGCCGCTGGATGCCGGGTGGAATGGTTGAACCGCATAAAATCTATAGGATGTAATGCGGCGAACTTGGGTATGCATTACGCCCTGTTCGGGTAAACTATGCATTGCTATGATTGTCATAGAAAATGCGAGGTGATACCCATGGGGAATGAGCATAAGCAGCAGGGCGATGAACAGAAACAGCGTAAGGAAGAAGAAAAGAGACTGAATCTGGAAATAGGCTGCAGGCTTAAGGAAGTACGGACGAATACCAAATATACGCAGGAGCAGTTTGCGGAAGCTATGCAGGTGTCTGTGGAGCAGTACCGTAAAATTGAAAACGGCAGGTATGGGCTTAATCCTAAGAAGATGGAAATCTTAAATAAGAAGTACCGTATCGATCTGAATTATCTGATCACCGGTATGAGAGACGGTTCACCGTTTGATGTTGAGTTTTACCTCGCCAACTGTGACCTTACGCAGAGAAATGAATTTATTGAACGTGTTCTGTTGTATATGAAAAACCTGATGCTGAATTCCTGAAGCGCTCCGCAGGGAAGTGCGGAATAAGTAACGGCAGCGCGGATAAATAAAATAACAGCAGAAGTGAGAAACAACAGCAGAGCGGCGCGGACAGTCTCCCTCCAGGGGATCCGCACCGCTGCTGCTGTTTTTTGTCCCGCAATCCATGTGCGGCCGGTGAAAGGTATTCCTGTTCCCGGCCGGCCCGGAGGAGCAAAGAAAGCTAGTTATCCAGGATCACGCAGGTAATTCCCAGAATATCCGATACCTTTTCCAGTACCGAGGCATTCTTTCCCACACTCATGGCAAAATGATGGGTGGGAGCCTCTGCGAACCATTCATCCATATAGGCGTCCGGATCCTTTTGGAACCTTACCGGTGTCTGCGTATTGCCGATGGTCATGATCGGGCCGTCTGTGGACAGCGCCTCCGTAAGGATGAATTTGAGCCTGCCTTCTGCGGTCTGCGTGCAGGCCAGATTCGTGATGGGGCCGGTGCGCACTTTCGCTTCCACGGAAACGCCGGTGCCCTGTTTGCCGTGATACAGTCCCATGCCGCGCAGGATGGGTTTTCCCTTGGCAATCGCCAGATGGAAAGGGCCGTCATGGCCGAGAAGGATGGTGCCGTCTTCATAATCCACCGTCACGATTTCACAGAAGCTGCCGCCGGTACCTAAAATGTCACATATTTTCATGGCAAGGCAGGTTTTCAGATCCCCTTCGCCGGCGCAGGGGATCCCCCGGGCTGTCAGCAGGGAATGGCCTACGATAAAGCCGCTTTGCAGCTTTTCATACGCGCCGCCGGGAGAACCGTGATAGTAGTAGGTCAGGGCATCCAGACCGTATTCCCTCACCAGCCTTTCCTGGGCGGCGGCCACCCTTGCAGACCAGTCCAGCTGTTCCTTTGTGGGCCTCTGTGCCAGTGGATCGGCGGCTTTTTCTTCGCTGATTACAAAGAAGTCCAGGATTTCCTGTTTCTTTGCCAGGATTTCCGCCTCCGTAACCTGCTGAAGCATCCTGTCTAAATCACACATTTCCAGGATTTCAATATGTGCCCCCGTCTGGGCCTGGATCATGGTAAAATCACTGTACATGTCAAGCATACCGTTATAGGTATTTCCCAGGAAGCCGAACCGGCATCCGGACAGCTCCCGCTTTACCGCAGCCGCCTTTACCCACTCCCCGATTTCCTTCCAGGCCTTCACGGCTTCCGGCCGCTGTGCCGTATTTTCATCGGTAAGGGAGATAGCGGGGGTGTGATCCAGGCCGAGAAGCCCGTTGATAATCCGGCAGGAGATGCCGCTTCTGTGAAACGCGTTGGACAGCTCAGGGACCGGGCATGCGCCGCAGTGCGCAAGCCATTCCCCTGTGGTGGTCCTGTCATAAGCGATCCGGGCGGTGGGCTGCAGATTTAGTATTACCACAGGCGCTTTGCAGATCTGATGAATGGGGAGAATGGAGGCGCTGTTAACATAGGTGCCGGAATGGGCGAATATCAGATCGACATTACTGGCATTCAGATATTCCCCGCATTCCCTGCCCGCCTCTTCGCAGTCGGCCAGGCCATAGTAGAAGACCTCCCCGCCCAGCTGTGTTATTTTATCCGCGAGAAACTGTCCGTAGTAAAGCAGCCGCTCCCGGAGTCCGGGAAACTGGCTCCAGTAGGTTTTCAGCCCCATGGTATAAAGACCGATCCGTGGTTTTTTGGGAGCTTTCCATTTTTCCATATGCTATCCTTCCTTGTTGAAATCATATTTTTTTGGTAACAAAAATGTACTTCCTATTAGTATTATAAGCTGCTAAAATAGAAGATACATCCAAGAAAGTTGGCTGGAAATAACAGAAAATTGGTATATGGGGTAAACAGGATGAAAAAGGAAGAAAAGTATCTGGAACGGGCCTCCTTTACGTGGTCCGGGGATTCGGTCCGGTTATTTGCCACGCCAAGCATGACGGCAAGAAGTCTGTATTTCTATATGCAGGAGGCCGGATATTTCAAAACCGTGTGGCCTTATTTTACGGAACGGGCCAACCTGAATTCTTTTCTGCTCATCTATACGCTGTCGGGAGAAGGGCGTTTGCTGTATGAGGAGAAGGAGTACGGGCTTACAGAAGGTTCCTGTCTGTTTATCCATTGCATGAAGCACCATGAATATCATACGGTGAAAGGGAAGAAGTGGGAATTTCTGTGGCTTCATTTTAACGGGGAAAAGGCACGGGGCTATTATGAGGAATTTGTCAAAAACGGTTTTCGGATTCTGGTCATCCGGCAGAAAGAACTGGTGGAAGGGCTGTTCAGGGAGATTATAGAAAGGAACCGGAAGCGAGAACTGACTACAGAGGTGCGCACAGGAGGGCTGATAGGTACGCTGCTGACGGAATTGATCGTCCAGAATACCACGGAAAGCAGGCAGGCCGTTCTCATTCCTGCCTGTGTCAGGGCCGCGGAAAAATACCTGGAACAGCATTTCCGGGAAAAGGTAATGCTTCAGGAGCTTGCGGACATGCTGCATATGGATAAGTTTTACCTGATTAAGGAATTCAGCCGTTATGTGGGGGTTACTCCCCATGAATACCAGATAGGGCTGCGCCTGTCCTACGCCAAGGAGCTTCTGAAATATTCGGACCTTTCCGTCACGGAGATCGCCTATGCCTGCGGGGTGAACCAGACCTCCCATTTTATCAGCCTTTTTAAGGAAAGGGAGCATCTGACGCCGGCGAAGTTCAGGAAGGAATGGAGAATGCAGCTGTAAATGCCGGCTACAGCAGATGGAACTGCCCCGCAAGCCCGTTCAGCATCATGGCCTGGGCGGACAGCTCTTCAATGGAAGCGGCCTGTTCCGCGGCTCCCTGGGAGAGTGCCTGGGCGTTGTTGGATAATTGCTCGCTGCCGTTTGCAACCTGTTCCGCGGAGCCGCTGATCTGTGCCAGGGTATCGTTCAGATTGTCCCGGATTAAACGCATGGAAAGCAAAATGGGTTCGTAGTTCCCCTTGTAATGCTGCAGACACCCGGATGTGATGTGAAAATTGCCCTTGGATAATTCACTTAAAATCAGGCCGATATCGGCGATGATTTCATTCATATTCCGGCTCATGGTATTCATGGCGGCGGTCATATGCCCCAGTTCATCCGCGCTTTCATAGGCGAGGGAAATATCCAGACGGCCTTCGGCCATACTGTTGGCCGCGGCTTCGATTTCCCGTACCGGCCGGGTGATGGCATTCGTGATATAGATGCACATGCCAATACTGACCGCGAAGGAGATAAGGCACATGGCTATCAGGAGCACGGTGGTTATCATATGGGCATTTGTGGTGCTGGCCATCAATTCCGTTCCGTTGTTGTTGGATGCAGCCGTAATTTTCTCCAGAGCCACATTCACCTTTTCGACAGCGGGAAGATAGTTGTTTTCCATATAAGTGCCCGCTTCCGCTTTTTTTCCGGCCTGAAGCAGTTCCAGGACATGTTCCCGGTGCGGAGTGAGTTCCCGCAGCGCATAGGACATTTCCGTGAGCCATTCCTCTTCCCCCAGAAAATTGTCCTTAATGATGGGAAGCTGACTGCTTATCATTGCATAGTTATCGTCCATGGCAGCCAGGGCCTCATCCATGACGGTATCACTGCCGGAGGAAATCGCCCGGAAAATATTTTTCTGAAGGCCTTCCAGATTGGTGGAAGCAATGCTGACCGCTTTGGAAACACGGTAGGGATGCTCATAAAACTTCATGAGTTCTGTTTTTACATGATTTAAGCTGATTAAACCGGACAGGATGGAAAGAAAGAACAGTGCGAAAACGATCCCGAAGGAAAGGATAAGCTTCTGGCGTACTTTTAAATTTTTCATTGGTACCCTCTCTGCGATTATAAAGGATTACTTAAGTGATACATATTTTATTAAAAAAAGGGGAACAGGTTACCTTCCGGTGCCTATGGCACCTGCCGGTATGCATGCCACTTTCCGGTGCGTTCTTGCGCACCGCTCCTGAAAGTTCTATAATTCGGTATAAGGAACGGGACGGGAAGGTGAAATGCCGCTCTTTTATGTTTGGTTTTGAAAAGGAAGGCCGGAGGCAATCGTATTTTTATATTGCGTTCCCCAGTCCACCATGGAATCCAGGATGGGCTTCAGGCTGAGGCCGGTTTCCGTAAGGGTATATTCCACCCTGGGAGGAACCTCCGGGTACACCTTGCGTGTGAGCAGGCCTGCGGCCTCCATGGAACGCAGATGGCTGGTGAGCACCTTCTGGGTGATACCGGTAACGGACCGCATCAGCTCATTAAAGCGTTTGGTGCCGGAGAGCAGGTCGCGTATGATAAGTACCTTCCATTTATCTCCGATCAGCTGTAAGGTCATTTCTACAGGACATTCTGGTATCTTTTTCTCATTTTCCATGCGGGTGCCTCCCTGGTATCTGTGTGGATGTATCATATATGTAGGCGGTACGGTTTTATTATATAGTGGCGGAGGGCGAAAGGCAAGCCCCGGAAGAACGGCGGCATGAGCCGGGAGGTGACATATGACAGGAAAAACAGTACAGGAACAAAACGAAACTGCGGTAAAAAAGCTGTACCGGTGGCTGGGTCAGGCGGAGGCGGTCGTCA
>QWCK01005464.1_pt1 | contig 11535 bp, 6 predicted proteins | sample 1972571 | NCBI WGS metagenome assembly QWCK01 (sample SAMN09866710, study PRJNA288562) | Human gut metagenome isolate term2_stool, whole genome shotgun sequencing... | isolation source: gut | host: Homo sapiens | place: USA: California | reverse complement strand
CTAAAGTTATATATGAAAGTCCCACGTTTTTTAGAGTCTCTAACCTTCTCAGTATTCGCGGATGGTTCTCAAAAAACTTTATAGCTTCTTCCACTCTCATGTCAAGTACGTCGGAAATATTTTTGCCCTTGTACTTCACTTCAAGTGTCTCTCTGTTGTATCTCTTACCCTTACATACTTCACATGGCACATATACGTCGGGCAAGAAGTGCATCTCAACTTTTTTAATTCCGTCTCCGGAGCAAGCTTCACATCGTCCGCCTTTTACATTAAAACTGAATCTGCCTTTTTTATAGCCACGTATCTTCGCCTCGTTTGTCGCCGCAAAGACATCTCTAATTATATCAAATGTTCCCGTGTATGTGGCGGGATTTGATCTCGGCGTTCTGCCTATAGGGCTTTGGTCTATGTTTACAACCTTGTCCAAGTGTTCAAGGCCCTTAATTTCTTTGTACTTCCCCGGCTTAACCTTTGAGTTGTGGAGCTTTTGCATCAGCGCCTTGTAAAGGACTTCGTTTATTAAAGAACTTTTGCCGCTGCCGCTTACTCCTGTCACTGCTACAAATTTGCCAAGGGGAATTTTTACATCTACGCTTTTTAAATTATTTTTTTCGGCTCCTTTTATTTCTATAAAATTACCGTTTCCTTCTCTTCTCTTTTCAGGCACGTCTATTTTTTCTCTGCCGCTTAAAAAAGCGCCGGTTATAGATTCTTTCACCTTCATTATTTCCTTTGCCGTGCCTTGGGCCACAATGTGACCACCTTCGTCTCCGGCGCCGGGTCCAATGTCCACAATTTGATCCGCCATGTACATAGTGTCTTCGTCGTGTTCCACCACGATTAAAGTATTGCCTATGTCCGTAAGGCTTCGTAGAGAATGTAATAGTTTTTCATTGTCCCTTTGGTGAAGTCCTATGGAAGGCTCATCAAGAACATAGATGACCCCCACAAGTTGGGAGCCAATTTGAGTGGCAAGGCGAATACGCTGTGCCTCTCCACCTGAAAGTGTCCCTGTCATTCGAGAGAGGGTCAAGTATCCCAAGCCAACGTCGTATAAAAATCCCAAGCGGGATTTAACTTCTTTTAAAATTTGCTCTCCGATAATAGTTTCTTCTTTGTTAAGCTTTAAGTTGTTAAAAAATTCCAAAGCTTTGTCAACGGAAAGCTCTGTGAGTTCAAATATATTAAGTCCGTTTATTTTAAAAGATAAAGAACTGTCTTTAAGCCTTGAGCCGTGACAGTGAGGGCACTCCTCATCAGCCATAAACTCGCCCACACGACCTTTGACGGCATCAGAAGATGACTCCATGTATCTGCGCTTTAAGTTGCGCTTGATACCTTCAAATGTGCCCGCATAGTCCTTGTATCCGCTGAAATATGAATCAAAAGAAAATTTCAACTTGTTACTTGAGCCGTTAAAGAGTGCGGATATAAATTCCTTCGGCGCGTTTTTTATAGGCTCATCTATTGGAAAGTCGTATGCTTTCGCCAAATTTTTTATCATTTCGTAGTAATATGTGCCTTGGGAATTTGAATAGCAGGCAACTGCACCTTCTTTTATAGAAAGGTCTTTGTTGGGAATTACAAGGTCCTCATCTACTTCTTTTGAAAATCCTAAGCCGTTACATGTAGGGCAGGCTCCTATGGGAGAGTTAAAGGAAAAAGATCTTGGCGACACTTCTTCAATTACCGTGCCGCATGAAGGGCACATGAGCTTTGAAGAAAATGTCATGACTTTTTCTCCCATTAAATCTACATTTACAAGTCCGTCCGCCAAGTTTAAAGCAAGCTCCAAACTCTCTGCAAGACGTGACCTTATTCCCTCTTTTATAATAAGTCTGTCCACCACAACGGAAATGCTGTGGTTAAAATTCTTTTTAAGTTCAGGGACTTCGTCGATTTCGTACATTTCTCCGTCGACAATAACTCTTATATAGCCTTCTTTTTTAATTCGATCTAAGAGTTTTTTGAAAGTTCCCTTACGATTTCTGACTATAGGCGCCAAAATTTGAATTTTAGTTCTCTCTTTCAGCTCTAAAATTTCATCAACCATCTGATCAATTGAGTAGGATGTAATTTCCGTGCCGCAGTTGTGACAATAAGGCCTTCCGATTTTTGCATACATAAGCCTTAAGTAGTCGTAAATTTCCGTAGTGGTTCCCACAGTTGACCTGGGGTTTTGGGATGTAGTCTTTTGGTCAATGGAAATTGCAGGGCTCATGCCTTCAATATATTCCACATCAGGCTTGTCCATTTGTCCCAAAAACTGTCTGGCATATGAGGACAAACTTTCCACATACCTTCTCTGTCCTTCGGCATAAATTGTGTCAAAGGCAAGAGAACTTTTGCCGCTGCCGGAAAGTCCTGTAAAAACTATGAATTTATTGCGAGGAAGTACCAGGTCCACGTTTTTTAAATTGTGTTCCTTGGCTCCCTTTATTATTATTTTATCTGCCATTAATTATTCAACATTCCTTTAAGATTTTTAATCTCGTCTCTAATTTCCGCCGCTCGTTCAAAGTCCAACATTTCCGCACACTTTAGCATTTCAATTCTAAGTCCTTCAATCATTTCATTTATTTCAAATGGATCAAAGTCGGAAGGATCGTACTCTGTCTTTTCTTCCATTGCAACTTGGTTGGTCACAATATCTCTTATGCCCTTTGAAACGGACTTAGGTGTAACGCCGTGCTTCTTGTTGTAATCGTCTTGGATTTTTCTTCTCCTGTTTGTCTCGTCAATAGTAACTTGCATAGATTGAGTGACGGTATCTGCATACATTACTACATAGGAGTCCACATTTCTTGCGGCACGTCCTGCAGTTTGGATCAAGGAGGTCTCACTTCTCAAAAAGCCTTCCTTGTCCGCATCAAGTATTGCCACCAAGGAAACTTCCGGCAAGTCTAAACCTTCACGCAAAAGATTTATACCCACAAGGACGTCATAAACTCCAAGGCGCAAGTCTCTTATAATTTCCATTCTCTCAATTGTCTCCACGTCGGAGTGCATGTATGTCACCTTGATGCCCAGCTCTTTAAAGTGCTTGGTAAGGTCTTCCGCCATTTTTTTTGTAAGAGTTGTGACTAAAGTTCTGTAGCCCTTCTCTTTTTGTATGTTTATTTCGTTTATTAAATCGTCAATTTGATTTTTGGTAGGACGTACAAAAATTTCAGGATCCAAAAGTCCCGTCGGTCTTATGATTTGCTCCACTCTGTTCTCTTCGTGTTCCTTTTCATAAGGCCCCGGCGTTGCCGACACGTATATACATTGGTTTTGAAGTGACTCGAACTCGTTAAACTTCAATGGTCTGTTGTCAAGTGCCGAGGGCAGTCTGAAGCCGTAGTCCACCAAGGTCTGTTTACGAGATCTGTCGCCGTTAAACATACCTCTTATTTGAGGAAGAGTTGCGTGAGACTCGTCTATTATTGTCAAAAAGTCCTTGGGAAAATAGTCGATTAATGTATATGGTCTCGACCCCGGCGCGCGTCCCGACAGATGTCTGGAGTAGTTTTCAATGCCGCTGCAAAAGCCCATTTCCTGTAACATTTCAAGGTCGTACTCCGTCCTCTGTTCAAGTCTTTGAGCTTCCAAAAGTTTTTCTTCGTCACGAAGGACTCTTAGTCTGTCTTCCAACTCTTCTCTTATAGTGGTTATGGCGTGCTGCACTTTTCCTGTTGTCGTTGCAAAGTGAGATGCGGGCCAAAGGCTTGCAAATTTTTTGTAGCCAAGTACCTCGCCTGTGAGAGCATTTATCTCCGCAATTCTGTCTATCTCGTCGCCGAAAAATTCCACGCGAATAGATTTTTCAGAAGATGATGCCGGGAAAATTTCAAGAACATCTCCCCTTGCTCTGAAAGTGCCGCGGACAAAGTTTATGTCGTTACGCACATATTGAATGTCTACAAGGTGTCTCATAATGTCGTCGCGGGATCTTTCCATGCCCGGACGAAGAGAGACCATGAGCTCCTTGTAGTCCACAGGGTCGCCTAAGCCATATATACATGAGACGGATGCCACAATAATTACATCTCGCCTTTCAAATAGGGACATAGTTGCCGAGTGACGGAGCTCATCAATTTCGTCGTTAATAGACGAGTCCTTTGCAATAAAAGTGTCCGTCTGAGGTACATATGCCTCCGGTTGATAGTAGTCGTAGTAGGACACAAAGTATTCCACTGCATTCTCCGGAAAAAATTCTTTAAACTCTCCCGCCAATTGATATGCCAAGGTCTTGTTGTGTGCAATGACAAGGGTGGGCTTTTGAGTCCTTTCAATGATGTTTGCCATTGTAAAGGTCTTGCCGCTTCCCGTAACCCCAACCAAGGTCTGATGTTTTTTATTTTTATTTATGCCTTCAACCAAGGAGTCAATTGCTTTAATTTGATCTCCCATGGGTTTGAATTTTGAATGTATTTTAAATTCCATTTAATCACCATAAAAAATATAGAGCCACTTTGTGACCCTATATTATTATAACATATGTGTCTATTTAAATATTTCATCTAAATTTGTGTCCATGTAAACATTGTACCTGTTTAGTGAAAACATACTTTGGGGCAGACCCTTTACCAAGTAATTGCTACCCTCTTCAGTGGTGAAGGTCTTGGTGATGCCCGCCTCTCTTACCAATACGTCGGAAAGGTCGTCGTGCACTCCCAAGGGGTATGCCATTGAATCAATATTTATGCCGAGGCCTGTGAAGTAGTTTAAATTGGTTGCAAAGTCGTTTTTAATATACTCAATGTAGTGGTCTTCGCTCTCCCCTTCAAGCCTTAAAATATTTTCTCTCGGATTTTCTTCAAGCTTCGGCGACTGATGAATATCGTAGCCGTGAGTGCCGAATTTCACTACACCCGAAGCGAACATTTCTTTAATCTCATCTTCGCTGTAGTGAGGAATAATTTTTTCTCCCGTGTCCTTGTATGTGTCCTTGCCAATCGAACGGCCTATGGGAAAATATACGGCGGTGTAGTCGTACTCTTTAAGGAGCGGATAGACAATGTCGTAGTTTGACAAATATCCGTCGTCAAAGGTAAGCATTACCGACTTGTCGTGAATACTTTCGCCCCTTAAGACATAGCCTTGCATTTCTTTAAGTGTGAGACACTTGTAGCCTCCGGCTCTTATCTTGTCAAATAGCTCAACCAACTTCTCCCTGTTTATCTTTGCATAGTTGTCCGGGCTTTCACACACCTCGTGAAGCATTAAGACCTTTACTTCCGTGTCAAATTTCTTTTCTACAGGTGTTTTAATTTTATAGTCAGACCCTTGGGCAACATAGGTGCCGAAATCGTCAGGCATGTAGAAGTCCTTGCCGTAAATTTTATTTATCATCATATCACCCACGGCATTTCTATAGTGAGCCGTGTCGTAGAAAAAGCGCGGGTCTTTTGAAATTGAAGTGTAAGTAAAGTCAAAGAAGTCCGTTATCTCCGTGAGCCTTCTCATAAACTCCGAAGTCTCGGAAGGCGAGTATGCCTTGTAGGCACTTTCATACAATGGATACATTAATACCTTGTATGAGACGCCCTTTTCCTTTAAAAAGTTGAGACACTCTTCAAAGTCGCGGAAAAATTCATCCATGTATTTTAATTTAATTTGAGGCTTTTCATATTGATAGTCCGGATATTTCTCCAAGTAAGTCTTTAATTCGCCGATGCCTTCCACGTCTCTCACTCTCTTGTCGTAGTTTCCCGACTTCGGAATAAAGACGTCAAAGACTTTAGGCGTATAAGTTTTTTCGCCGTAGGATCTTCTCATGTCATTTACATAAAGAGGGTCTGCAAAGAGGTACTTTGTATAAAATGATGCCTTTGACTTCCCCGTCACTTCAGGCTTCATCATGTAGTGAATGTCCGTTTCCCCCGTGTCGTATTCTTCCGCAAAAGAAAATGTAATGGGGAGAACTATCTCCTTTACTTCGTAATTATTTACAATATATTTTGCAGTATCAAGGACGTCCTTCATATCCGCGCCGTAGTAGAAGAGGTTATAAAACTTCTCACCCGTTACTTCATCCAAGGTCTCTTTAACCAAGGCACTTGAGCCTGAAGAGCCTAAGACATAGGCGTTGTAGTCCTCGTGATGCTTTTGTAAGTATGAAATTTTTGCAGTTCTGGGATTTCTCGTCATGGCATATGAGTACCATGTATCCTTTGCAAAAGCTCCGAAGGGATTTGCAAAGTAATTAACTCCTGCGACAAGAGCTACAACTGTAATGCATGCGAGAAATATTATTAAAACTTGTCTTCTTGTTTTCATTAATATTTTTGATATACAAATTCCATTTTAGTTATATCTCCACCGATTATTCCGAAGACCAGTGTAAGTCCAAGGACAAGAACCAATAGGAGATAGAGAGATAAAGGTTTTAACCTCTCCAACTTTTGGAAAAAGTCTCCTTCCATTTCCTTATAGTATGCGGCAAAAATCATGACCAAAACTCCCGCTCCTACAACAAGGTATCCCACCTTGGTCATTGCCATGGCGGAGTAAAAATTGCGAACGAAGTTTTCGCCGAAGAAATTGCCTGCCGTGTACTTAATCATTTGCCAAAGTTCTTTTGCCGTGTCCGCCTTTGAAAAATAACGACCCACAGTTGTTATAAGTGAAACCCAAATAATTTTAAACACATACTTTATATTTTCAGAAATTTTTATCTTTTCATCTAAAGAGCCGCGCACTCCTTCAAGTATCAGTGATAGTGAAATAACCACACCGTAGTATAGACCGAATAGAAGCGAAATAACTCTGGCGCCGTGCCAAGCACCGATTAATATATAGACAACTAATGTTGAGATTAAAAGTGTAAAGATTTTGCCGTACTTGGCGCCGAATTTCTTACGAGACTTTCTGTTGATCTTGGTAAAAGTCTTGGAAAGGCTCATGGGATAAAAGACATACTCTCTCATAAATGCACCCAAGGTCATGTGCCATCTGCGCCAATATTCTGCAACGGAGTCTGCCAAGTATGGGCTGTTAAAGTTCTCTGAAAGTTCAATGCCCAAAATTTTTGAAAAGCCTCTTACAATGTCAATACCTCCTGAGAAGTCGGCATAAATTTGAATTCCGAATACAAACATGGCAAGAAACAACACGCTTCCTTGATAAGAAGTATAGTTTGACACCACATTTGATATAGGCTCAACCAATCTGTCGGCAACAACGGTTTTTTTCATAAGACCGAAAATAATTAAATAAAGACCGCGACTTAAATTTTGCCAACTGAAGTCCTTCTCAGCGTAAAGCGTCTTTGATAGGTCGTCATACTTGTCAATAGGTCCTTGCAAAAAGGCCGGGAAATATGCGACAAAGGATGCGAACTTTAAAAAATTCTTTTGCGCCTTATACTTGCTTCTGTAAATGTCTACCAAGTATGAAACGGCTTTGAAAGTATAAAAAGAAATCCCCAAGGGAGCAACAATGGATTTAAAATCAAAGGTAAAATTTCCGAAGAGATTTAAAAGCCCTAAGTATTTTAATCCGAAGAGGATGCCGAAATTAATTAAAAGGCCCAAGATGAGATATTTTTTAGATTTAATCTTGCCTTGTTTTTTGCCTTCAGCCTCAATTACGGACTCTATTTTTGCCCCAAGCAAATAGATACTTATTGTAGTTATGACAATGTATACTACCGCATATTTTTCCAAGTAGTAGTAGAGAGCATAACTTACAATAAGAGTTAAAAGCCATTGGGATTTTTTAAAAATTGTATAGTATAAAATAGTAAAAATAATTATTCCTACAAAAACGTAGGGATTTTGCAAATTCAAAAATTATTCACCTAAAAATTCTTCAACTAAAGAAAGTATTTTTTCCGGAGTTTCAAAATTTTCCGGCAAAATTTCTTCTACGCCAATTTCAATTTCAAACTCTTCGTTTAACTCCAATATTAGAGAAACCGTGTCAAAGGAATCAATGATACCTGAATCTAAAAGTTCTGTGTCCCCGTCAATGTCTTCAGCACCCATTGGAGAAACTTCTTTAATAATTTCAATAATCTTTTCTAAATTTTTCATAGCAGCTCCTTTAATTTATTTCTGTCCACCTTTTGATTTCTGTTAAGTGGCATTTCATCTAATTTAATAATTTGCTTAGGCATAAAGTGTCGCGGAAGTTTTGCTCTTATTTCTTTTAAAAGCTCTTTCTCGCTGGTCTCGCCTTGATAGAAAAGTACCAACTTTTCCTTCTCTTTGTCAAAGACTACACCTGAAATGTCCACACCTGAAAGGGAGTTTACGCCGTTTTCAATTTCGCCAAGCTCAATTCTGTAGCCTTGGTGTTTAACTTGGTAGTCGTTTCTGCCTTTAAAGTACACATTGCCCTTCTCGTCTCTTAAAGCTCTGTCTCCCGTGTTGTAAATAATTTCAGGATAACTTTTGTTTAGAGGATTTTGGATAAAGACATCCCTTGTCTTCTTCTCATCTCCGTAGTAGCCAAGGGCAAGTCCCGCACCTGAAATGTATAGGTCTCCCTCTTCATTTGCTCTGCAGAGATTAAAGTCCTCGTCAAAGATAAAGACTCTGCCGCCTTTAACTTCTTTACCTGCAGGGATTTCCGACAAGTCCTCCTTCTCATCAATCTCGTGATAGAGAACGTTAAAAGAATACTCCGTAGGAGCATAGAGGTTGTAATACCTTGCCTCTACATTGTCCATCCAATACCTTATTGTCTTCTCCGGCATCACTTCTCCCGAAAACATTACAGTCTTAACTGTAGGTATTTTATCATATGAAAAAACTTTAAAGTTTTCCATAAGTCTTAAGGCGAAAGTCGACCATATAAGTGTATCCCCCTTAAATTTATTTATCAAGTCGATAATCTTCTTGGGAAACATAAAGTACTTCGTCGGTATAAGACCGATTGTGGAAGTGTTATACATAGCAAGATAAATTGACTTTAACGAACTGTCAAACTCAAAGCTCACTTGGTTTGCAAAAACATTCGCCTCGTTAAAATCAAAGTCGGCGTTAAAGTTTTCGCACATTGAGATTATGCTGCCGTGAGATTTTAAAACAAGTTTAGGTACACCGGTGGAACCTGAAGTGAAGAGTCCAAGTGCAGGGTCACTTGCTATAGTGTGAGCACAAGGGTCATAGTCTTCAAACTCTCTCTTTAAAATTTCTTCCTTTAAATTTAAATAGCCTTTGTCATTTGCGACGGAGGTAACTATTCCTCCCATGGATGTGTTGTTTAAAATAGTGTTCATTCTCTCATCAGGCACTTTGTAATTTACAGGCACATAAAATCCGCCTAAGGAGAGGATTCCCATAAATATAAAGAGGTCGAACTCGTTGTCGTCTATTAAAACCAGTATGGGCTTTGTAAGGTCAAAATCATTTTCCCTTATGGCCTTTGCCGCTTTTATGGAATTTTCGTAATACTCTTCGTAAGTATAACTCTTGTCCTCTGTAAGTATTGCAACTTTATCAGGACAAGTGTCTTTAGCTTTTTTTAATAAATCAAATAAACTGTTCATAACCCTATTATAGCTTAGGCAGGGAAATTTCAAAACTTTTTTGTCCCTGCAACATTAAAAAACTCAGGTCGCCCTGAGTCTTATGAATTTTCTATTAACTTTTTTAAATTTGTCTTGTTTATTATATATGTTGCAAGAACCGTAATGATTAAAGTCGATGCCGCCACGGATAAAACCGTGATAAAAAACGGTGCCTGAACTATATACTTAAGCTCTGCGGCAACCAATATACCTGCCGTTATTGAATAGACGCAGCAGTTAATGTAGTTGTTCTTAATGTACTTACTTGCCGTGTAAGTAATTATTGCACAGAGAAGTCCTACCGCCATGTCAATAGGTCCGAGGGGCGAATAAATATTTGCAAGTCCTCCCCCTACTATTAAGGCCGGCACATACTTCCTGTTAAAGAAAGGTACTACCGCAAGGGCCTCTCCTACTCTAAACTGAATTGCCATAAATCCTATAGGATTTAAAGAAATTACCAAGACATAGATTGCAACTAATATTGCATTCTTTGCCAAATCTTCAATCTTCAATTGTATTCCTCCTTAGTTTTTTTAATTGGGATTTCGCGAACCAATATAAACGCAAAGAACATCTTATAAGATTTGGACTTTAATTTCAATCTTTAAATAGAGTAATTGTAAATTTTGTGCCCTTGCCCGGGTCACTCTCTACTTTAATATCACCTTTAAGGACATTTATTATATGCTTAACTATTGAAAGGCCGAGGCCTGTGCCCCCGTTTTGTTTTGAACGGGACTTGTCCACGGTGTAAAACCTTTCAAATATTCTGGGAATCTCTTCTCTTTTAATACCGATGCCTTGGTCTTCTACGCTTATTGACATTTTGTCTTTTTCATCTTCAATTTTTATCCTTACAACCTTGTCTTCGTTGGAATACTTAATCGAATTTGAAACCAAGTTAAAGAGCATTTCATATATTAAAGTACCGGCGGAAATTATTTCCCCTTCCCCTTCAATTTCTATATCTATATTCTTTTTCTTAGCTTCAAAGGACAAACTGTCCGCAACGTCTTCGGCAACTTTTCTCACATTTACATTTTCTTTTAAGACAATGTTCTCTTCATTAAGCTTTGAAAGGCTTAAAAGTTCTTCAATGAGTTGCAAAAGTCTTGAGGACTCTTTGTAAATCATGCCTGAAAATTCTTTTATGTCTTTTTCATCTGTGACCATGTCGCTTTTTATCATTTCGGCAAAGCCCATTATACTTGTGAGAGGCGATTTTAATTCGTGACTTACATTGGATGTAAATTCGCTCCTTATTATTTCCGCTTCTACTTCCTTGGTCACTTCCATTATGAGAAGTATTGCTCCTACATCTTTGACCTGTGAAGGGTTTATATATATTTTGTAATACTTTTTAATGCCGTCTTTTCCCTTGTCAATGAGAACGCTACTGCCTGTCTTTTCATTAAATACTTTGTCAATGGCTTTAAGGACTTCTTCATCTCTTGTAAGAGCCAAAATACTTTGGCCTTCAATTTTATCTACCGGCGAGTCGAAGTATCTCTTGCCGCTTTCGTTGATGGAAATAATGTTTTTGTCTCTGTCAATTAACAAAAGTCCTTCTTTCATTGAATTTAAAACTTCCTGAGTCTTGTCTCTGTCAACTTTTATCTCTTCATACTGAGATTTTATTAAATCATTTTGAGATTTTATTCTTCTCACAAAGGGTTTAAGCTCGTCATAGACGGCGATTTCCTTCAAGTCGTCTATATTTTCTCCCGCTTCTTCCAAAGGCTTTACAATTTTATCCGTGCTGTGCTTCGACATAATTAGGGAAATAATCAAAATTATAATTAATATGCCAAGGTCGTAGGGCAGTATTTCTATAAAGCCGCCAAAGGCGTTTTTGCTCTCCCGAGACACTCTAATTATTGTGCCGTCATCCAATCTTTTTGCACTGTAGTAAGTAGTGTTGCCCAATGTTTCGGACTTTCTCTTTGCGGAGCCTTCTCCCGTTGCTATGGCTTGTTCAATCTCTTCTCTATTTAAATGATTTTCCAAGTCCTCCTTGTCTTTTCTGTTTTCAA
>QWCK01005463.1_pt1 | contig 11535 bp, 6 predicted proteins | sample 1972571 | NCBI WGS metagenome assembly QWCK01 (sample SAMN09866710, study PRJNA288562) | Human gut metagenome isolate term2_stool, whole genome shotgun sequencing... | isolation source: gut | host: Homo sapiens | place: USA: California | reverse complement strand
TTGTAATTTCTAATCATAATTTAACTGTGGTATTTTATGAAAATATATCGCTTGGTTTTTGTTGTGTTATTGGGTGTTTTGACGCAAATGGCTTACGCCGCGTCAAGTGAGCCGCTAACAATTACTTTTAAGAATGAGGAGCTGTCTTCTGTTTTCAAACGACTTGAAAAGCAGACCTCTTACATGTTCCTCTTTGCCTACGACGACGTGTCGGGCTACAAAGTGGAAGGAAAGCTCCGCGATGCTTCCTTCAAACAGGTCATGGATTACATCCTGAAGAACACGCCACTGACCTACACGGTGGAAGGCAAGATGGTCAATATTTTCCTGAAAAAAACTTCGCAAAACAAGCAGGCGCAGAAGTCTATCAGCGGACGGGTTATTGCCAGAGATGACGGCGAGCCGGTTGTGGGGGCTACCGTGATGATCGTGGGGACAAAACTGGGTACCATTACCGATGTTAATGGGCATTTTCAGCTGGAACAGTCGCCGGAAGGAGTACGGCTAAGGATAACCTATCTGGGCATGAAACCGGAAATTGTAAGTGCATCTGCCGGCGGAGACATATACCTGACGCCAACAAGCAAAGCGCTCGACAATGTGGTCGTTACCGGTATATTCCGCAAAAATAGGGAAAGTTTTACAGGTGCCGTTTCGGTAATCGACCAAAAACAGTTGAAAGATTTCAAAGGCAGGGATATCATCTCGACCCTCAAGAATATCGACCCGACGTTCAATGTGTTGGAGAACAATAATTTCGGAGGCGACCCCAACCACCTGGCGACAGTACAAATAAGGGGTACGTCAAGTTTGCCCACAGTGGAAGATCTGAAAAATGAATCGCGCGTGGACTTGAACACGCCGCTGATCATCTTGGACGGTGTGGAAATCTCGCTGTCGCGGATGCGCGACCTGAACGATGAGGATGTCAATTCTGTGACCATTCTCAAAGATGGCTCGGCCACAGCCATTTATGGTTCAAGGGGTGCAAACGGGGTGGTCGTGATAGAATCAAGAAGACCCGAAGTGGGCAAGCTGCGTTTATCTTATCGCGGCGGTCTCAACATTGAGGCACCCGACCTAACAGGATATGACGTGCTCAATGCACGTGAAAAGCTGCAGTTGGAAAAAGATGCCGGTCTCTATAACAACATCTTTTCCAATGCTGAGATGGCACTGCGAGAACGATATAATAAGGTGTTGGAAAATGTGGAACGTGGCGTTGACACCTATTGGCTATCCAAACCGTTGCATACCGGTGTGGGAAGTCGTCACAATGTCAGGCTCGAAGGGGGAAGCGAGGACGGATTCCGATATGCAGTGTCTTTGCAAAGCAACGATGTCAGAGGTGTGATGAAAGGTTCCAAGCGACAAAACTTCACAGGAGGCATTGACCTGATGTATGAGCATAAGAACCTGATGTTTACCAACAATCTGAACATCAGCAATACCGTTTCAAACGAATCGCCGTATGGCTCGTTCAGCGATTATGTAAACTTAAACCCCTATTGGACAGGTCGCGATGAAAATGGCCAGTTGGTACAAGAGTTGGAGCCGAGGAATGAACAATTCTTCAATCCGGCTCCTGAAAATCCCTTATACAATGCAGCATTGGATGTGGTGAACAAGCAAAAGAGCTTTGTGGTTTTCAACAACTTCAATATGGAATGGCGCCCGCTCCGTGATTTTATCGCCAGAGCAAGGTTTGGCGTGTCCAAGCAAATTAATCGCCACGACCTCTTCAAGCCCGCCCAGCACACGGATTTCAAAGACTATACAGACGATCAGATTTTTAGAAAGGGAAAGTATCAGTATGGCACGGGAAACAACTGGGGCTATGATCTCAGTGTGACGTTAAATTATTCGCATCAGTTTAATGAAAAGCACTCGATATTCGCCGGTTTAAACTACAACATAGCGGAACAGTCTTCAGAAGCCTACAGCTTTGTGATGGAGGGTTTTCCCCAGCCTAATCACAAGATGCTTTCCATGGCATTGCAGTATGAAGAGAAAGGCAAACCCGGAGGAACAGAGATGCTCAACAGGAGGATTGGTCTGACGGGGAACCTGAATTATATTTACGACGACAAGTATTTTGCCGACGTGGCCTACCGTCTGGATGGCGCCTCGCAGTTTGGCAAGAACAAGCGGTTTGCTCCGTTCTATTCATTAGGAGCAGGTTGGAATATACATAAGGAAAAATTCATGCACAGTCTTGAATGGCTGGACAGACTAAAGATTCGCGGCTCATACGCTGTTACGGGTGCCGTGAACTTCAACCCCTATCAAGCACTGGCAACCTACGATTATTACATGAACGACAGGTACCGGTACTGGTTTGGCACACACCTCATGGGGCTTGCCAATGAAGAACTGGAATGGCAACGCACCTACAAATGGAATATTGGAGTTGAATTGGGGCTGCTGGAAAACCGATTGATGTTCACCACCGACTTCTATCACAACACCACAGACAACCTTCTGTCTGAAATGAACATTCCTTTAGCAAACGGATTCCCAAGCTATACAGCCAATGTGGGCAAGGTGAGGAATAAAGGTGTGGAGCTATCTGTTATGGCTTACTTGCTCCGTTCGAAAGATGTGAACTGGAGTGTTTCGCTCAGCATGATACACGAGCAGAACAAGATTGTAAAGATATCTGATGCGTTAAAAGAAGCAAACAAGGAATTGGAGAAGAAGGGTGGCTCAAATCCCAACTTCCTTTATCGTGAGGGCGAAGCGCTACGGACGATTTATGTAGTGCCCTCTTATGGTATTGACCCCAGTACGGGAAGGGAACTCTACAGAAACCGGATGGGGCATACCACCTACAAGTGGGATGCTGCCGACAGAATGGCATGCGGAGTGGAAGACCCGAAGATGCGCGGCAACATCAACACCATGTTCAATTACAAGGACGTGACACTGACAATGTCATTTGGCTATCGTTTGGGTGGCGACATCTACAACTCTACGCTCGTGGACCGCATAGAGAATGCAGATCCACGTTACAACGTTGACCGAAGGGTATATGAAGAGCGTTGGAGAAAACCAGGAAACCACACATTCTTCAAAGACATACGCGACAGGCAGACAACACAGATGTCTTCCAGATTTGTGCAGCGTGAGAATGTTTTGGAATGTCAGAACCTGCAAATAAGATATACCTTGCCGAAGTCATGGATAACAAGACTCGGTACAGAGAGTGTGTCAGTAGCATTCAGTACAGACAATCTTTTCCGCCTATCTTCGATTAAGCAAGAGCGCGGACTCTATTATCCGTTCTCTCACAGGTATTCATTTTCTCTTTCCGTAGTATTTTAATGTCGTATAACAACTATGAATAAATTAATATATTGTATCGTTGCACTTTGTGTGTTCTCATTGACCTCCTGCGACAAGTGGCTTGACGTGAAACCCTCAAACAACGAGGAGGAAAGAGAACTGTTTAGCACTGAGACCGGCTTTGAAAGTTCGCTGACCGGCGCATATATCGGGATGAAATCCAGCCAACTCTACGGAGAAAACCTAACCATGGGCATGCTGGAGTACATGGCACAACATTGGGTGGCAAATAGTGCTGACGTGGAAGGCCATTATAGCGACTATGATTATGAAAATGTACAGGTGGAATCTTCTATCAAGGGAGTATATGCTGGGTTATATAATGTAATAGCCAACGTCAATAATCTGCTCAGATATGTGGATAACGGTGTGCTGCGTGGAGCCAAGCATGACCTGATAAAGGGCGAGGCACTGGGGTTGCGCGCTTTTCTACAATTCGACCTCTTACGGCTGTTCGGCCCAATACCGGGCACTCAAGACAACACAAAGATGCTGGCTTATGCTACAGAGGTGACCAGAAAGCCGATGCCAATCCAGACTTGGGATGAGTACACAGCCCTTTTGGAAAAAGATCTGAATGAGGCAGAGGCGTTGCTCAAGAATATTGATATGCAAAAAAACAAGGACCCTTTCTTCTCATATCGGCACAACAGAATGAACTACTGGGCTGTACAAGCTCTTAAGGCGCGTTTTTATCTATGGATACAAAACAAGGCGAAAGCTAAGGAATATGCAGAGAAGGTTATCAAGGGAGGATGGCGCAGCCTTTGTCAGAAAGACGATATTGCGCAGCAAAACGACTACGTAGCCAGCAAAGAACATCTGTTCTCGCTCCATGTCTATGACTTGAAGGAAATGACAGAGCGGCTCATCTATCGGCCGGGAGGAGTTTACATGCCGGAAAGTTATATCAGGAAAAAACTGTTCGAATCGGATATCACAGATGTTCGACTGAACACGCTCTGGAAACAAGTGACAGAAACATCGCGGACGCGCTTTGTGCTTATGAAATACAAGCAAAGCGATAATACTCCGAATTATGCCGCTGAACAAATTCCACTTATTCGTTTGTATGAAATGTATCTTATCATGATAGAATGCAGTGAGAGTGCCGCAGAATACATGCCCTTGGTAGATGAGCTGATGAAAGCGAGGAATGTGTCCTTGCAAATCAACGCAGACACCCCGAAGAGCAAGGAGAAATTCCTGAACCTGGAATACAACAAGGAGTTCTACGGTGAAGGGCAGCTCTTTTTCCAATATAAACGGCGTGGCGAGAAAAACATCTTGTGGTCTAATGTCGAAGGAACAAAGAGTGTGTATGAACTCCCCATACCAAAAACCGAAGTTAAATACAAAGAATAAAAGAGAACGGACATGAAAAAGTTACTGACATCAGTCTTGGCAAGTTGGCTGTTCACGATGCTGTGCGGTTGTACGGCAGACTTGAAATCATATAGTGGTGAAAACTGGGTGCGGTTTACCGACAACACAGAAGATGTGTATTCTTTTGCTTACTATTCAAAAGCAAAAACCACAGACACTGTCAAAGTTGTCGTAATGACAGTTGGAGACGTGGTGGACCATCCCAGAAAAGTGCGGATAGAGCAGGTGCGTCAGGCATGGAAATATAAGTATGCTGATGATGATGCGAACAAAATTATCGATTCCACCTACACCGATATGGAATATCCTGCCGAACCGGGCACACACTTCGAAATTTTGAATGCAACCAACAACGAAGCGGTTGTTCCGGAAAAAGAAAACAGGGTGGTGCTCAAGGTACTTGTAAAACGCGATGACAAGGATTTGCAGAAACATGCACGCCAATTGCATCTCAAGCTACTGCCCACAGCAGACTTCGGAGTTGCATCGCCAACATTCGAATTGAAAAAGATACTTATTTCTGATAAGTTGGAAAAACCAAGCAGATGGTCTACCAAGAACTATTTTTGCAATCTGTATCTTGGCGAATGGTCTGAGGTGAAGCATCGGTTCATGATCAATGTCACGGGCAGGAAATGGGATGATGAGTTTATCAATTACTACATTAGGGAGTCGAATGACAAGCCGCTACGAGACTTCTACTTACAGAAAATCAAGAAAGCACTCGAAGAATACAACGCAAATCCCAAGAACAATCCTCCGCTCAAAGATGAGAACGGCAACATAGTAGTATTCCCATAATGATAATAAACATGAAAAAGATATTTTATTTTTTTGTATTGCTCCTGGGGCTTGCGTCCTGTTATGAAGACAAGGGCAATTATGACTATTTGGACGTGCAGAAGATAGATGTTACAGGGATAGACAGTATCTATGTCTGCAACCTCTCCGAAACGCTTGAAATCAAGCCACAGTTGTCCCAAAACACGTCGAAAGACGAATATGACTATATGTGGATGTGTTATGACAAGAAAGACCTGAAAAAGAAAATAGACACCCTTTCCACAGCTAAGCATCTTTCCTATAAAATGAATTTGCCGCTGTCTTCCTATCAGCTGATATTTGCTTATCAAAACAAAAACACCAAAGTGACTAAGTATGTCTATTCCAGTCTGACAGTTCAATCGGGTTACTCTCGTGGATGGTACATGCTCAAGGAGTTTGATGGAGGCACTGAACTTGACCTGTTTGCCGGGAACAAACAACACGAAAATATCTTCTCGACATCTTTTGGAAAACCAATAACAGGACTTCCACAGCATCTCGGTTTTGCCAAATACACTTGGGTTGACGAATCTACCGGCAAACTGGAAAACGGAAACAAGAGTTTTATAGTACTGACCGACAAGGAGATGAAGGTCGTGAGGGTTGCCGACATGAAACAGCTCGCTTCTTTCAAAGATCTCTTTTTTGAAGATGTTCCACCATGCAAGCCTACTTTGTGGTTTTCCGGATCCGAGGAGAATGGCTTCGTCAATGACGGATTGCTCTATGCTTATACCGAGCGCAATGGCGAATTAGGGCTGTCCAAATTTGCATACCCAAAAGAGGGTAACTATAAACTCAGCTCGGTATTCACCAAGAATGCTACAATGTCGCCCCTGATGTTCGATCTGAACTCAGGCAAGTTCTGCACGTCATACACCACGCCGAATAAAATAGTATTTCTGGAGGACGACGGACAGTCAAAATTCAAGAACGACTTTGTCGACTACAGCCCCGTATACTTTGGTTTCTTGGATCAAGGAATGTGGGAAGGGGGCAAGATGTATGCCGTCTTGAAAAACAAGACAGACCATACGTTTGTCATCGTCTATGTGGACTCCAATAACCTTGTATATTATGATGAATCCTTCCTGAAGAATCGAATTACAAAAATACAAACCATTGCCAAAGACCAACTGTTCAACAAGGCTACATGCTTTGCACAGAACAGAAAGTTTGAAATGATGTACTTTGCGGTGAATGACAAACTCTATTGTTATGATCTTGCTAATACGGTAGAATATGAGGTGAAGCGTGAGAACGGACAACCGGCAGTTCCGGCAGGTGAACATATTGTCATGATGAAACAAGTCGTCTTCAACTACAAGGACTATATGGATCCTAACGTGAAAGAATACGTCGATCGGCTCTGTGTGGTAACCTCCAATGGCACGTCATACAAACTTTATCTTTTCGAAACGCTTGCAAACAAGGTAAAGGATAACCCTGAAATCCATGAAGGGAAAGGAAAACCACAGCAGATTTTCTATATGAGTCCGTATTTATCGGATGTAGATGTATGTTACTAAAGAAACACGATTAATGATGAAACACTTATTGATAACTTTATTGCTCTTAGCTTCAGTCATCTATCCTGCTGCGGCAGAAAGCTATGTTCAGGTAAGGGGAACGGTATCGGGTGCGGAACATCCGGAGAGAATTTCCCTTGTAAGCGTCAAAAACGGGCAACCTGTAGAATATGCCTCCACTGCGGTTTCACAAGAAAAGAGTTTCGGGTTTATACTCGAACCTGCAACCGACAAGGATTTCTATTACCTTAGTGATGGCAATCGATACTTCCGGGTAGCACTGTCGGGAGCGACACCCATAACTGTAAACTGGACCGAAGAGGGATTTTCCTTTGTTCATGCCGGCAACACCATAAATGATTTTCTGCAGCGGTGGAACAATCTGAACACCTTACTGGTAAAAAGGAAAGGCGAGCCCTATGGAGCCTTCTTCACACGATTCGATTCGGTAAGGACACAGGCCGGTCACTTATTGCAACAAATCACGGATCAGAGCTTTGCAGCAGAGGCAAACGATCTGATACAAACCGATTTGCTGTACCGTTTTATCATGTATCTACAGAAAAACCAGCAAACTTATGATTCGGAAGAACAAACGTCTGCCTATTACAAAGATATCATGCAGACATTTCCCGAATCAACTGTCCGACTTCTCCATCAACCCTATGGTCTTAGTTTGATGAAAGCATATTTCAGTTACAAACAGACTTACATTTTCAGAGGACGCAATTATGAGATGGACGAGCAGTTGAAAGAATTGCGCGTTCCCGAATTAGCAGAAGCATACATTCTTGGGAATGTTCCTACAGAGGGATATGACAAATATCTCGCTTATGAACTCAAATATCTTCCCTTGCTGTCTGAGAAGGGAAGACAGATGATGCGCAACGACCTGCCCCGCCCCATCTTCAAAATGGATGCAGGCGAGAAAGCTCCCAATCTCATGTATTCCGACGCCAATGGTAACCTGCACGCCCTTTCCGAATTTCGCGGCAATTATGTCTATGTGGATTTATGGGCCACATGGTGTGCACCATGCAAGGCAGAGATTCCTCATCTGCAAAAGACAGAACAGAAATACAAGGGGCATAACATCTCGTTTGTCAGCATTTCCATCGACAAGAACAAAGCAAAATGGTTACAATATCTCAAGGAGAATAAGCTGACAGGGTTGCAGCTTTGGGCGGGAAACTGGGATATGCTTCCCAAGGAGATGAACGTTGGCTCCATACCCCGTTTCCTGCTGATAGACCCTCAAGGCAATTGGGTGAGTTCCAACGCCGACAGACCCTCCAACCCTGAGCTGGATAAATTACTGGAAAGTTTACTGGAAAAAAGATGAGACAAATTTTTCTGCTGATTGTCAGTTTGTATATCGTGCTGGGAGCCCATGCAGCTACCGATTCGACAAAAATAGATTTCGCAGCCTTCAAATACTGGAACAAGCTACTGGGCTTTGACCTTTCCTCCGATGGGCAATGGGCCTACTGGCGTATGCAGTACGACAGCAACACCGACTCGCTCTTTGTGCAACATACGGAGAATAACCGTCACTACAAGTTTGCATCTGCCTCCATGCCGGAATTTTCCAAAGACGGCCAATGGATTGCATTTTCCGAGCCTACGCCGGACGGTGCCGACAAGGGGCAGGCCTCCTACCAAATAACCCTTTTAAATCTCCGTTCCGGCATAAAGAAAACATTCTCAGGTGTGGAGCGATTCTCATTTGTAGAGAACACAAAGTTTTTTCTACTCCTTTCGAGCAAGGGTCGCACCTCTGATGTCACACTCTATCATCTGGAGACCCTGACAAGCAAACTCCTCAACGGTGTGAACGATTATTGTTTCAGCCCCGACGGCAGATATTTGGCTTATCTTATGAGCACACCGGAGAGTGAAGTGTCCTCACAGATGGAAGTGCTCGATCTAAGAACAAACCACTTCCTTTTCTCCAAAATACCTCAAGGCAAGTATGCCAAAATGAGATGGACAGCTCATGGAATCATATTGGTGAAGTCTGAGCCGGAAAAGGATGTCGTTGTGCTTCAGCCGTTTAAGGGCAGCGTCAAGTGCTTGAGCGAGGTCATAGGCACTGCTCTTCCTCAAGGCATGGAAGTAAGCCTTCGATATACTCCCGTATGGGATGAGCAGGGCAAGGCTTTGTTTTTCGGCCTGTCGAACAAACGCAAGCAGGGAGGTGATGCCGAAAACAGCGTCGAAATATGGCACTGGAAAGACGAGCAGGTGTTTTCGCGCCAGCAAGACCGGTATTATGAAGATATATCAAAGAGTAAACTGTGCATATGGAGACTGGAGCAGAATTCATGGCGCATTTTGGAGGACTCTACCGTTACGAGTGTCATAGGTGCTTCTGCCGATAGCGACTGGCTCCTGTGTATCAACGACAAGCCATACCGTCCGCAGTTTCGGGAACCTATAAGGGATATTATTCTGAAAGACACCCGATCGGGGCAAAGCCAGACTCTCCTAAAAGCAACGGCACTCTTTCCACGCTTCTCTGACGAGGGAAAGTATGTGTTCTATTTTGATAGTGGGAAATGGGTGCTGAAAAACTTCCGTTCCGGAAAGCAGTTTGAGGTCTCTCCCGGTGAGAAATATTCCCTTATCGACAACACCTATGACGGTGGCGTAGAAATACAACCCTCATGGGGTTTTATCGGTTTTACCAATCACGACAAGACGTTCCTTTTCTATGACGAATACGACATTTGGAGCGTATCTCTGCCGGAGTTGAAATACAAGCGACTCACCAATGGAAGGGAAAGGGGTATACGCTTCCGAAAAGCAGGACGGGGAAAGTTCGAGCTTTCTTCAAAACAGATTCTCTACGGAAAGAACGACACGGGCGAAACCGGCTTTTATCGTTTTGCCACCAATGACAACCCCAAACTGTTGGTGGGCGGACAGTATAGCTATTCACGACTGATATGGAACAAGGCACAGACTCGTTGTCTCTTTTCCAGAGAAGAAAACAATGTCTCGCCGGCACTTTATTATATGGACGGACAAGGAAAAGAAAGCCGACTGTTAGCCTCCACTCATAAGAGCGACAGCATTCCACGCCTCTCCAAAAGCAGACTCGTGAAATACAAAGGCAGCAACGGCGAGTTGCTGCAAGGAGCACTGTTTTTCCCGGCAGACTATCAGGAAGGCAAATCCTACCCGATGGTGGTGCATCTTTATGAGCGACTGTCTAAGGAGCTGAATCATTTCGTTTACCCCTCACCACGCGAGGCTTATAACGCCATGAACTATGTATTGCAGGGCTATTTCGTGTTTCAGCCTGACATCAGCTATGTGCGCAACCATCCCGGAGAATCGGCAGTGACCTGTATTCGCCATGCGCTTCGTGCCGTCTATCGTTCATACGCTGACATAGACAGCCTTCGTGTGGGAGTGCTGGGACACAGCTGGGGTGCCTACCAGAGTGTATTCTTTGCCGCGCGCACCTCCTTGTTTGCTGCATCCATCGCCGGGGCACCGCTCGTCAATATGCAAAGTATGTATAACAGCATCTACTGGGAGAATGGAAAAACCAATCAGGAGCTTTTCGAGACCGGACAAGCGCGATTGCGTCACCCTTGGTGGGTTATTCCCGATGCCTACAGAGACAACTCTCCACTCTATTTCGCAAACGACATCAAGATTCCCCTGCTTCTTTCTTTTGGAAAGGAAGACAAGGCCGTGAACTGGGCACAAGGATTGGAATTATATCTAACGATGCGACGTCTGGGAAAGCCCTGCATCATGTTGGCATACCCCGATGAGGGACATACCATAAGCATTCCCAAAAATGAAGAAGACCAGGCATTACGCTATATGCAGTTCTTCAACGCTTATCTTAAGCATCAAACGCCTCCGAAATGGATTACACAAGGTAAGTCATACATGGAAATGAAAGCTCCTGCGGAGAGCAAAAACACTGTCACAGAAACGACCGTGAAATAATATCCACGAGATTAAGGATTGTCAACATCCATGCATACCTATAAATAACATCACACAAAAGCGACGTTTACTGCGCGCATTAAAATTGGGTAGGAGATAAATGTTATTCATAAAAGGGATTTATCTCCTACTATTTGCATGATCAAACTCTCTTCGCACAAAAATAAGTAGTTGTCCCCCCTACTTTCGAGTACGCCTATAAAACCAAAGAAACCCTGACAATGTTACCATCATCAGGGTTCCTGTGTATAAAAAAAGGCGGCTACCTACTCTCCCGCATTGCATTGCAGTACCATCGGCGCAAGCGGGCTTAACTTCTCTGTTCGGAATGGGAAGAGGTGGGACCCCGCCGCAATAACCACCTGAATGGATTGACTTCAAGATGAACAGGTAACTTGGCCCGTCAAATGAAGCTATGGGTGACTTATTTCCACAAGCAATAACCGAAACCAGCATGACTCGCGGCTGAAACCATGAGCCC